>MDTC01069992.1_pt1 | contig 17934 bp, 16 predicted proteins | sample 811181 | NCBI WGS metagenome assembly MDTC01 (sample SAMN05326644, study PRJNA326480) | marine metagenome | isolation source: seawater | place: Pacific Ocean: North | collected 2011
CCATTCCTGTTAGGTCCATATGCCTCACCATCACCCATAGCAATTAGATGTACCATAAAGTGATCTTTATCGGGCATATTGTTTTCAATAAGCTCTTTCGATATCGCAGAAGACGAAGCCTCTTTAATATGTGAGTTACCTTCAATTAAATTTACTACTCGACCAGCGGCTTTAACAAGCTCTTCTTGGTCAAACTCAGGGTGGTGTACTTTTATCATAACTATCCTAGTAAAGATTCATAAAGACCAAGACCTGCAAGACCTCCGCCTCCAATTGCAGCACCCGTACCTAGTCTGCCTAAAATTCTCCTGTTTCTTTGTAACTTTGCAAAAATGTCATTAAAATCTGTTGGATTACCAACGCTGTTTACTAACTTTTTGCTGGTCGATATACCTAGATTGTCCAGAAGCCCCCTGATATTTTTCATTTTTTTCGGATCTGTATTACTTAAAAGTTTTCGTACATTTCCATCGTCATCTGGTCCTCCAATATTACTAAATGCGTCAGACTTAGTTTTAGCATTTAATATCTTCCTAGCTTTAGTTCTTGAGCCTTCCGGACCTGTAACATTTTGTCTATTTCTAAAAGCACTTAAACCTATACCAGCACCAGCACCTCCGCCAGCTGCAAATGCTGCCGGCGGTGCATATTCTAACAACGCATCTTCAAGCTTATCCATGTCGGATTTTTGAGAGGCTTGTTCTATACTAGACAGACCAGCAGGAATAGCTGTCCCAGCAAGTCCTCCAAGACCTGCTCCTAATAAAGCATTAGCTAAAACTCTTTTACGTCTTGCCGACTCTGACTCTCCTGCACGATTTCCAGTAAGCAAGTAACCAAGTCCACCACCTAAGGCAGCACCTCCAAGTCCTGTACCCAGAAGTTTCTTTACGTTAGGATCAAGCTCGTCATACGTTCCCTTCAGTTTGTTATAACTGCGAGTAGCTATATTACCCGTAGGCGTTTCATCAGCTTCAGATGTAGCAGCTTGTTTAATCATGACAATTGAACCTTTGTCCTGGATTTATCTCCAGAGGTACCGTAATCCAAGCGTTCACGAGCACGGATGTTATTATCTACTTTTTGTTTGTCGTTCTCAGCTCGTGAGAACTGATTAGCATCAAAGACACTAACACCGTCGTGTTGAATCATACTACGTAGAGTAACACGAGCAACGTTCATGTCAGATGCTAAACCTGGGGCAAGCTTTCTAAAAGTGTTATAAGCTTCAATAACTTTCTCAGGATCCTCCTCAGAAAGTATTTCGTCTGTATTAAGTAAGTTTTGAAGAATAGCGGCATGCTCTACTTCTTGTTGACCAATATCTACCATCTCTTGATCAGTATTCTTAGACTCATATAAGTCCTTAACTGACGAGATGCCTTTACCAGCCCCACCCAACATAGCTCCAAAAGCGTCATTAAGACTGCTCATAATTTTCGAATCACCACCTTCTGCTCTACTTACAGGTGGTGCTTCCCCAGTATTAATGTACTTTGAATTATCTACGTCTCCTTTGGAACTGGTCTGTGTAGAAGTTCCTTTTGGAGTTACTCCTTTTTGCGCTGCGGAGTTAGCTTCCTTCTGAAAAAAAAACTGGTCTATTTGAGATGCAGGTTTTTCTTCCTCTACCTCGACATGAGCAGATTTAAATTGATCCCCATTCACAACAGCCAAGTCACACAATAACTTTTGAGTCTGACCTACCATATTAAGAGTTTTGTAATCTTCAATTACTCGCTCTGGTCCGTTGTCAGAAGCTCTCTTAATAGGAACATGTAAGCTTTCCATATTCTTAGCTAAAAAATCACATGCTTCTTTTGCAGCTCCTTCAAAATAATAGTTGGCGTCTCTTTCAATATCCTGGAACTCAACGCTTGTTGCTCTAAGCTCACTTGCAAATTTGCTGGTAAGTTCTCTAAGATCTTCAGTCAGCTCAAACTTAAGCTGAGAATAGTTACGAGTATTAACTTCGTTAGCTGCTGCCTTTTTAAATTTCTTAGAAAGATCTGAAGCAGCTTTAACTTCCATATAATCAGAAGCTGGCACTTCTTTTACTGTGAAAGGAGTGTCTAAGCTAAACAAGTCTGAAGAGATTCTTTTCTCCTCAAAACCATAGTTGTCATACTTGTGACCAGCAGAAGCTTTCTTTTGATAAGCTTCTAGTAGTTCAGGTACATCTAATATTTTAAATGTTGAGCCTCTCTTTGTACTAGCACTCTTATCTAAATAGTTAACTGTCTTTGCCGTATTATATACATGACCTAGCTTTTCGAGCAAAGCTGGTGAAAGATTTTTATCTCCGGCAAACTTAAGAAACACGTCATGTGGATTTCCGGATTTTTTGATCTCAGGTATAAGGTCTTCAAACCAGTTAACAATTTGCTCGTTTCTCATAGGTAAAGATTAAAATAATAAATAGAGATAATGGCAAGGTCAAACTATACTTCGCCCTCTGCTTCTCTTGCTTTTATAACTGCTGCTTCCTGTAATTGTTTTGTACGCTCTAAACGAGTTGCTATGAATTTCTCTTCTTCTGTTAGCAGTTCTGTCATAATGACTGTACCCATAGGAGCAGCACCAACACCTGTTTCTTGAAATGTGTTTTCGTCACCACCACCATGCTTAGCAGCAGCCATGATATTTTTAGCATTAATAATACCCACAGAATCTCTAGAGTTAAGGAATCCACAAGAAGCCATAAAGTAAGCGTTACTCATTATAGCACTCTCTAGTTTATTTGTACTGCTAGCTACATCACCGGCATTGAAGTTTAGAAACGAATCTTTAAAACCAGCTAGTGCTAACAAATTTTCAACACCTGTATTGTATCCTACTCTTTGCATTAGTTTAGCGTTATCTACATTAGCTAAGTAATTAGCATTAAACTCCTCTGCTCTTGTCTCAGGATAAACTACACCAGCTACAAACATAGCGTCTGATATACGATCTGATATGTTAAAAAATAACTCTTCATATATACGTACAGTTTCGGGACTGAAGTTTACTATCTCACTAATCTTTTGTATAGTTATATCCTCAGTAAATAAAAGACTGTTAATTGTGTTCTTTACTGTAGGTATAGATGTCTCAATAGCTATCGCCTGAGCTACCTCCATGTCCCGACTGCCGTACCTTTCAAAATTATAGGCACGTATTATAGTCTCTTCGTTTATAACAGGACCAGGTAAACTTTTTGCAGCGTCTGCAAAGGTCTTTACGAAATGCCATCCAAAAGATAGGTCTTTGTAGCAAAGTGCAAATTGATTTACTGCAGAACTATTTTGTACGTCTAAAGATCCAGCACTTTCATAAATATCAAAGTAGCTTGAATTTTTAGGTATTACTTCTGATAAGTTGTATAACGTTTGAAAATCCACACCCTAGTAAACTCTACCCATAGGATTATCTGCATAATCCATAGTTTTATCTGGTACAAAAGCCCCACCGCCAGCACCGTATCCTTTTTTTCTTCTATAGAATTGATCTCGTTTTATAACTCTGTCGAGTAACTCATTCTTAGCTCTACTCTGTTCAGCTATATCAGCTCTATTCCAGTTGTCTAATTGACGTCCACCATAACCTAGTGCTCCAGATGCTGCTAGAGTCGGTCCTATGTTACGAGGTACTCCAGACTTACCTCTAGTTGCTAGGAAAGCCATAATAGGAAGAGCAGCGCCAGCTATTGTACCTTTATTATCCCAAGCTGTCGATACGGCGTCTGTAACTGGTTTAAAAGTTTGCTTTAGGCTGTCGCCAAATCCAGATAAACCTTCTCCAATCCCAGGCATTGCTTCATAAGCTTTCATACCTCCGTAACCTAAACCACCTATCATTGCTAGTCTTGGAACCACTGAAGGATTAGCTCGTCTATAAGCATCCCAATTACCTCTACTAACTCTAGCACCAGACGGTCTAGTCATATTAAATATAGGTCGATAAATATTCTTATCAAAACCCCGACCTACATTTTTAGCCCCTCCAACAATAAGAGGTCGTAGCCAAGCCTGCTTTTCAAAATGTGCTATCTTTATCAGACTCATAGTAATACCGGACGAGCTTGTCTTTGTTGAGGTGCTCTGAAAACAGGAGCTCTAGATTGTTGTGGAGGAGCTGGTCTGTTTTGTACTCTATTTTGATACAGATTAATTAACTCTTGCTGTCTCTGTCCTGGTAGTTGTCCAAACTCAACATTCTCATATTTTTGAGGATATCTTTGAACAGCTGTCCTATAAAGGTCAGACATAGTTGTAAATTGATGAGGCGTCATATTAGGAGGAAGCTTTCCTTGATATGGAGCTTTGTGGGTTACGGGAGCTCTGTCTTTCATTACACCATAACCAGTTCCAGGCCTTACCTTACCTACAGTATCATTTTTTGATTTAAGAGGAGGGCCGGATGAGCCGCAGCCGCTAGGTCCGCAAGCACTACTTGCAAACTTAACAATATAATATTTATCAAGATGATTCATTAGTTATTAGCGGACAACGCAATACCTGCGGAATTAAACTTTGTTTTCTTAAGAAGCTCAAGAACTAAATCTCCAAAAGATTTGAAGTTGGATATAAGTTTATTTTCAATTCCGGATTGGTCGTCAGAGCCATATAACCTAGAAAAATCATTAGGCTTCCAGTAGAACAAAAACAAGATTCTTCCAATTTTATCAAGACCTTCTTCCATTACAGGAATGTATTTGTCGATAAGCATAGTAGAGTCATAGGTATCCACAAGATTACCTACCACACCATGCTCAAACAATGAGGATTTTCCAGTGTCCATTGAAAGCTGAGCTAGCGAATCCGCATTCATGTTTCCAACCTGCGCCCCATCATCAAACTTCATACCGTCGCCAATACGCTGTGCTGGATCTTGAGGCTCATCGGAATCACTTATGACTGTGACCTTTTGAGGCTCCTCCATGGGCATATTAAAGTCAGGATCAAACCCAGTATAAAACTCAGGTGGTTGCTCAAACGAAAGATTAGTGGCTTTCTTCTCTATAGGCTCGTAGTAGAAAGTAAATCGACCACTAGCTGCTTTTTCCATTATATTTCCAGCTGTAGTTTCATCCATACGAAACTTAGCCATAACATAAAGTTGACTAGCAAGTTTTGACATTTCTCCACTTACGCCTTCTTGAGATTGTACAATGTAGTAAAGACCTCTTGGAGCTACAGTTACCTTGGCTAGGTTTGCACCTTTGGCAAGTTGATCAAAGTTACTGTTATCTAAAAGTTTAAACTCATCGTTACCTTGAGGTAGCTGTAGGAAATATTTTTCTTCGTCATCTCTGAACGTAAGCCAGTCTGCTTTGCCTGAAGCTCCTTTAACTTTATAACGCTCTACACCATCAGAAAGCGTATCCATAGCTTCTACTACCTGGAAAGGCTCAGTAACTTTAAGGTTCTCATCAGTAGACAGAACTTGAGTATACCAAGAACCTTCTTTCATATGAGGCTCTTCCTCTTCAGAAGATCCTGCAGACTTTTCTTCTTGCTTGGCTAAACCCTCAGCAATCATGTTCTCAATTATCTCAACCATTTGATCTTTACTGAGCCCATTTTCTTCCATAAATTCTGCAGTAGTGTTATCAGAATCTAACCAATCTTTTTGAAAAGAATCTGCAATACCCTCACGAGTATCCCAGCCAAATTCTTTAATACGCTCAGGGCCATACTTAACATGATCCATAATATCGGCATCTAAAAAATCTCTGGCATTGCTTTCGGGATCTCCCCCGCCAAAACCTAACGCTCTGAGAAGACCCGCTTCTTTCTCATGTCCTACAACAGAGATACTGGTAGCAGGTACTTGCTGCCAACCATCATCCGACAGTACGATTACGTCATCAGAGTCTTCAATAGTAGCAATCTTATAACTTCCGGAAGTCCCGTCTTTGTGTAGAAGCTCGTAGCATCCATGTTCCCAACGAGGTCTAACACCTCCGTAACACTTACCTTCTTCTTCTCCACCTTCGTTAGTTACTATCTTAGTTACTAAATTCTTTCTAGTATCAGTAAGCATACCGCCCTGACTGGCATACTTCTCGCCAAAGAAACCATGCTGGTAAGTAAGCTCTTGCTTAACAACTCCAGGTTTGTTTTTGGTTTCTTCATTCAACTCAGCAGGCATTACATTTTCAATACCTACGTGACGAGCCAAGTGAGTAGCATATTTAGGATCGCTTCCAGCTTTCTTAGTTAGAAGATCAACGGCGGAGTAACCTCCATCTTCCATAATAAAGTTCTTAACAATGCTTCCTTTTTCTCCGTCCTCAGCCGCAACTTTCTGCATGTCTTCCCAGATTTCTTTTACGCTAGCTGATTTGTAAGCTGGAGGAGTTACAAGCTCTTGTACGTTCATGCCTTTATTATTAGAACGAACATCCTTTGGAGACTTTGTCCCCTCTGAGTAATTACTTAATGAAATGAGATACTGACACCAATCATTATTTAGAGGTACAAACTTCTTGGTGTTATGACGGTACAACAGGTCGGTACCATTGATTTGACCATTTAAGAAAAAGACGGGAGCATAAAGCAGATCACTGTCCACTCTGAATACAAAAATGCCGACCATCCTAGAATTGTCGTCATTCTTAAATACAATCTCAAATCCCAGACGATAGGGATCACGCATTAAAGGTGTAGCTTTATTTTGAATAAAAACATAAGCCTGATCTAAAAATGCCTTCTCTACATCTTGATCAGGATACGTACCAGCTGCGTATTTCCTCCAGTCGTTCTCGCTCATAAATTACCTTATACCTAAAGCAGCTCTTTCTAACTGCTTCATTTTATTATTCTCACCCATCTTAAATCCACCGTAACCAAGCAGACCAGCCAAAGCTAAAGCAGCAAGTACTTTAGGAGTATGCTCACTTGTAGCTACATTCGTAGCCATGTCTTTACCTTTTTCTAGTAGACTTTTTTCAGGGCCAGGAGGAGGAGCAAAGAAATCAGAAATTTTTTGACCTACTTCCGGATTTGATTTACCTGCATAGGTTAAACCTCCACCTAATGCACCGGCTCCTATTAAACCAGATAGTAATGAATTGGTCATGTTCCGTATTGTCCGCCACCTAACTGTTGTCTTACGCCCTGCATATTGTTTGTAAGATAGTAGAAAAGTGTTTTTAACTTATCCAAAAATCCTTGATTAGACATATTAGTCATCAAAGTGTTTTCCATTTTTTTAGCACCATAGTTAGCACCACCACCAAAACCAGCAGCGCCACCAACGGTAGCTCCACCTAAAGCTCCTAGTCCAACCTTAGCTTTTGTTCCAAACATGGGAGCCTTCTTTGCAGCGCCTTGTACTGCGGGCAAACTTTTACCAAAAGTTTTCATAATTCCAGCACCAAAAGCTAACTTAGTAAATCTTTCAGGATCTTCCAGACCATGTTTTTGGCGTATCTTGTCAAACGCTTGAGCAGCTCCTACATGAGACGCAATTTTACACATTTCTTCAAATTCACTTTTCATAATCTATATAGGTTAAAACGCAGATTGTAATATAGCATTCTGTTATTGTCTAGTTTAAATTAAAACTTACCTGTCTCTTTAGCTTTATCTCCAAAACCTTTTCCTATAGCTATCCTAGGTGCAAAATGTACATTCTGTTCTATGTCAGTATCCGCCCCAATGACAGAATCGTTACGTAGACTTTCTGAGATATAGGTATTGTGTAGTTTTGCCATCCAATCTTCATTATGCTTCGCAGCACGAGATAACATAGTCATGATAGGAGTAAACCTTGGCGTATCTTTTGATGTGTATAATTTATCTATACCAGATTCTTTTAAAGTATTAACCATACGTGGAGTTAACTTAGTACCTATACTATAATGAAGTGCCGGACTTTCTAGGTACTGGCCAACTGCATCGTCCGAAGCAACTAATTTGGCGTTCTTCCCTGGGTTGTAATCTGAATTTAATTTATTATAAGAAACCAAGTCGTCGGGTAAGTGATCTCCAAGACCTTCTATACTATCTACTTGTACTTGATCTAAAGCACCTCTTGCTAAAAACTCTAAATTACGTCTGTCTACCTGCATACCACTATCCGCAAAGGCTTGTTCTAAACGATTAACATAATGCTTTCTTCCAGAGCCAAGTCCTCGTAACCGTATTATATCTTTTACATCAACTATACCTTCACTCAGCTGATCGCCAGGTTCTACTTTCTGTCCTTTCTTAATAGTCTCATTAAAACCTGGAAGGACATAATGTCTATGACCGTCAACATATATAAACTTACCACCTTGAGGAGCTTCTTCAATCTTGTCTACAGTACCAAATACTTCTGAGACAGATGCTCTATTTGGAAATGTACCAGGAGACTGCATTATCTGATTTATTACATTAAAACCAGCAAATGTAGTTTTATCACTATACATACCACCTGTATGTTTAGTATTCAATGAACCTTGAGTTATCGGCTCTGATAAAGCATGAGCTGCAGTTAAACCTACTGACTCTCCGATAGGTGGAAATTTATTGTCGTTACCCAGACCACAACACTCAGAACACACACCCTCCTTAGATTGACAAGTCATAGGACTACGTACCATAACTTGTTTCTTTTTATCTTTAGAAAGCTGATTTATAACTTTACGGTCAACAACAGTTCCGGCGGGTATTGATCCAACAGCTTTTGTGAGCACTCGTCCTAACATGTCATCTACGTTATCTACTTCTACGTTAATACCATTAGAGGTACCACAGTTATCTTGTGTAACAACTATAGGTAACGTAGCACGAGCCATCTGCTTTCCTAAGTAACCAGCATCAGCTGTAGATTCTTTAGTAGCTATCACAGATTTTCTAGCTCCAAACATACTACCCAGATACTCATGTGGTCTCAATCCCTCTCCAAAACTATTTCTAACAAACATATCAATTGGCTTATTAGCATAGTCAGTATACATACCCGGGGAAGTAACCATAGCTGCTAGCTGAGTAGGACTACCTCTAGCTCCTGAAAATACTGAGTTGGCCAAACCATGCTCTCCAGACATGGCGCCTGCAATTGTTTTCTTTCCTAGTTTATCAGAGTATTTTTGATATATCTTTAGCTTTGCTTTGTTGTGCTGCGATCTAGGCAATGTTTTTTTAACAGCATCTAACTCTGCGTCCATAGCTTCTAAGTCCTTACTTTTGTCGTAAGTAGGACGCATGTCTGAAAGTTTTAAAGTTTCACCCTGCCAGTAAGAAGATTTTCTTCCTACGTCAGATATGAGCTTAGATAATTCTCTATATTTTTCTGGGTGCTTCTGACCTATGTCAGCCATTAAAGCACTTAGACCTTTTTTATCATAGACTCTATCGTAGTCTCTTAAATCTTCCGGTAGATAGCTATTTATGAGTAAGTCTACAGCTTTCATAGCTATTACTTAAATAGGTCTATAATATTTTTAATTATAATTTTACTACCCAAATCACTGTAAGCTTCTAAGTATACTGGGTATAGGATACCTAAAAAAAGAGCTATAAAAGGGAGTGCATATTTACGTAATCTATTAGAAGTCTTTTTCTTAATCTCACCTATCGCACTTTCTAAGGAGCTGTTTTGCTCTAGACGTACTTTAAAATCTTTTAAGTCTTCAGTGTCTTCTATATAAGCATCTACTGTCACCTGTAGATCAAACATCTTATCATTCTGCCAGTTCATTGACTGTGTAAGAATGTCAATCCTCTCAAAAAGATATTTATCTTTATTATCTAAATCAGCAATCAACTCTGTAGGGAGTTGAGGTTTGAAGTCAGGAACTTTACTACTGTGCCTCTCAGTCATCTTCGTATCTGTCTTTTAAGTTTATAAGTTGAGCAAACTTGCATTCGAATTTTGCCTCATACATTTTAGCTTCTTCACTGTCTCCTGTAATTTGAGATATAGAATTAGCTCCTTTATAAAAGACTACGGCAGGGTTTTCTGATTTATCACAAAGTTCTACGAACGTACCTTCGTCTTCTATCTCAATTACCTTACCTTCAATAGTTCTAATTTTTATCATGCAAGACCCTCAGGCATTGGGGATGGATCTTCAAGTGCTGCTGCTAATCCGTCAAGCTGTCCCTGCATAGTTTGAACAGTTTGCGCAAGTTCTTGTACCGCAGCTTGTTGTTCTTGCACAGCTGGAATAAGTTCTTCAATAGCTCCGTAAAGTTCTTGTACTGGATCTCCCTCTGGCGGTGCCTGCTCAGCTGGCGCTCCTCCCTGAGGTGGAGGTCCTGCTGGTGCTGGTGCTCCACCGCCGCCCATCTCTTGTTGGATCATCTGAGCAAGTTGTTCTGGTGGTACTCCGGCTTGTTGTGCAACCTGAGCCATCATGTTAGGATCTTGCAGCAATTGATTAGGATCAATACCTGCAGCTTGAAGCTGCTGTAGAATACCACCACCTTGAGGTGCTGGAGCGCCTCCTTGTGGTGGTGGTCCTGCTGGAGCTCCTCCTTGTGGTGGTGGAGCAGCCGCTCCGCCTTGTGGAGGTGGTGTAGGAGCAAATGCTTTTTTGCTCAACTGCGATTTTAAATCACGTACAGATTCTAAAATGTCTGATATCTCACTCATGTTTATATTATTGTTGAATTAAAATTTAAGTCGAGGTTTTATTTAGCTATCTCTATTTCGTCTGATAACTTTACTTGGTTTAACTTTATAGCTTTTAACGCTTCTTCCTCAGATGCAAATACATGTTTGTTTTTTGGAGCTCTTTTTTGTGCTGTGTACAAACCTAGTATTAACTCTTGTGTAGGTGCAGGTACAACTTGCTCTCTTTTCTTAATAGAAAAAAGCATTTTAGATGGGAGTAATTTATTTTTAGCATCATCTACTGCTTCAGGCAATCCAGGTACATGTATGTTCATGGTATCACCATCAAAGTCTGCATTATGCCCACTAGTAACTAATGGATTAATCATAATAGTATCTCCATCAATTACTTTAGGATACGCAGCTGTTACATTAAATTTATGCCAAGCTGGGGATCGAGAATATATGACTGGACGTTCTTTAATTACCTCGCCTAATGCTCTAAAGGCCTCAGGCTTCTCATCTACAACTGCTTTTAAAGCTTCTGACCTTGGCATGCCACCACGAACTAGCTCTCTTTGAATATACGGACTGTATATCTTAAAAGCCATGTTTTTAGGTATTCCTATTTGATCTAAATCTAAATCAGGATCTACACCTATCACACCACGCCCGGTAAAGTCTACTGGTTTTGATACTGCTTTGCGTTGGAAGAAACTAAACTTAGAGTTATTACCTAGTATCTGCTGTAGAAATCCAGAAACACCTCTGTACTTAGTTTTAGGTAGTACAGGATCTCCAAAACCGTATACAGCTTTTACTGATTTATATACATTGTTTTTATTATCGCCGGCAAACTCGTCTCCAAAAGCAGTTTGAATTTCTTTATGTGAGTCTAGTACTGTGAATAGATCTCTATATAATTCATTAGCAGCGCCTGGTACAAAAGCATCCCCTACGACATTAAAAGGACGAAACTTAGGCGGTACAACTGGAACGTTCTTTATAACGTAGTCAGCTGGAGTCATTTCATTCCTACGAAAACCTTTTACTGCCCTGAGAAGTTTAACTGCATCTCCTCTTTTGGATTTTTTTCCGGTCTTAAGATCTGCAACTGCTCGTTCTTCCAACTCATCTACAGTAAAAGTTTTTAAAGCAGCTGTAATAGCTTCAGGTCCTGTGAGCTTAGGTCCTGCTAGGTCGATAAACTTTGGCTGCTCTACAACGGACGCTTCCTTACTTAGATTCTCTACATTTATCGCCCAGTTTCTAAGTGCTGCTCGTCTACGGTCTGTAGGATTCTTTAAATACTGTGAGCCATGTCTTGCCTTAAAACTTAACCATCTTTTAATTTGACGAAGATCATCTTCTGTACGACGACCACCTGCATATCGTTCGTACCATTGAAGCCAACCTAAAGGATCTTGCTTGTGTAGCCAATGCTCTGGCCACTCTTTCATAGACGCTTCGCTTTTCTCGTCCCCATAAACCTGATCGTATACGCCCATTTCCTTTAATTCTTCTGGGCTAAAGTCTGGAAGGAATTGATCTTCAGATGCCTCTTTTTTAAGTAGTCCAAGTCTTTCCTTTAAGTGGTCAGGAAGTTCCATACCACCAGCCATAATAGCATCAAACTCACCAGCTTTAATACCAAGTATCTTCTTGATAGTCTCTTCCATACCAGGATGAGGTATCTCAAAAGGTAACTTAATACGACCATACTTATTTGTAAAAAGCATACCATTATCGAACAGTCCACCTTTGACTGGCTCTAAACTACGTAAGTCTACAAGCTCTCCATTTTGTACGTCGTAAGGCTTTAACTCCTCAAGAGCTTTGTCGGTCATAGGACCAAGGCGCATCTTTCCTGTACCCTTAATCCTACGAGCTTGATAGCCAGCGCCGGACATAAGTCCAATAAATTTGTTCCACACAAAAGGAGTGTCTGGAGTTTTAGGATCGTGACCCTCTCTAAGGCTCTGCCAATACTCATCATTCTTAGCTCCCCTGAGAATAGACATATCCTTTAGTACGCCATAGGCTCCGGCTGAAAGGAGTGCATGATCTTCAAGGCCAGAGATACGCTTACTCTTAGCCATATCGTCACCACCCTTAAGAGGCTGCTCGTTCACATCATAAGCACCTTGAGCTCTGCCGCTTACTTTAGAACCTGAGGTATGATGAAGCTTAAGAAGATAACCATTACCAACTGTAATGGGGTTCTCTAGCTTTTTGTTTTCTTGGGGGTCGAAGACTTCTTCGACATCGGGTATCCCGTTTTCATCGAGCTGCTGCTGGACGAAGTCATACCATTTTTCACCTTGTTTGTTGAACGAAGGTAGCTTGAATGGTTTTCCTTTTTTTGCCGCCACCTTGCCCAAGAGGATTTCATAAATAATTGAATTATTTATCCGCGATGGGATTCCAAGTGGGTTAAGTAGGACTTCAAGATTCTTGCCGTCCACTGTTCTAGGCATATGCTCATCTGGTATTATCTTAGATATAACACCCTTTTGTCCTGACCTAAAAACTATTTTATCGCCAACTTTGCTTGGCTTTACAGATTGTACAGAAAGTTTAGCTCTATTTTTGTTTTTCACCACATCAGTGACCAAGCCAGGACCAGCACCTTCCCAAGTCTGAGTAGCATCAGATCTTGAGTTCTTCATAAAGTTTGAAAGCTTTCCTAGCTGTGCTGAGCTAGATGATACTGATTTTGGTTTTGTAGCCAGTATCATAGGATCTCCAGGGTATAATATCTGACCTACCTTAGCCACACCATCATCATCTAACTTATCAAGCTGCTCATTATTATAGTAGTCCTTACCCCTACTACTTCCAAAGATACCCATATGGTGCGCTTTACCACCCTTTACACCTTTCTTATAGTCAGTAGAGAAAGACTCCATGTGATCGCTAGACATCCGCTTTGCAAATGCTTCTGATATAACTATGGAGTCATCTAACGAGTGGCCCTTGTAAGGCACAACACCGATACGTGCATTCAGTCCTAGGCTTAACGTGCCATTGTCGTCTGTGTAATTCGACTTTGCTATAATCTGCCCCTGCTCAACACGATCTCCTTTTTTAACTATAGGCTTACTATTTATTGCAGTCTTACGATTGAATAAAAAATTATTATAGATAGGAATAGTTTTCTTCTCCCCATCATCTCCCATTATATCAATAGAGTCTTTACCTGTCCTCAGTACCTCACCACCCACACTAGCCGTAGCAGCTCCTGCAGATCTTCCTGCAATGTCGTCAAAGCTAGCACCACTTTCATCTCCGTCTACTAGTGACTGTACAAATGGAGCTTCTCCTTTTACTAATGGTAATGCCTGATTTTGGAACTTAGCCCCATAGAATAATCGTGGTCCTTGTAAAGAACCTTGCAGTGGTACTAGATTGGCATGTAAACCAAAAAACGAGTTAGGACTTTCTAACTCGTACTCAACCTCTTTTTGATCGACTGGCTGAAGCTTGTCGTTTTTTAAGCCAATGTAATCCATTATGTACCATAAGTATTATAACCACCACGCATCTGAGGACCATCCGTTGTTGCGCCTCCCAACATAGAAAGGATAGTAGTAACAAAATCTGGATTAGTTAAAAGGTTATTTTCTCGCTGAGCTATTTGCTCTCTTCGTCGTTGTAATTTCTCAGCCTGCTGTTGCTCCCACTGATTGTACCTGTATTCCCTACCGGAAGGTAGTGCTGCCATAGGTAAGCCCAAACTAGCTCCAGTTGAAGTTAACATAGTACCAATTCCAGATTTGCCTATAGCCTTACTAAGTGGACCTCCTTTAGCTAAGCTGTTCCTTAATGCCGCGTTAGACACAGTACCAGTAGCTGTGAAAGCAGTACCCAGACCACGACCAAAAGCATTGTTACCACCCAAAGCTCTTCCGTAACCCTGGAGTAAAGGAGACAATAATGTGTCGGCATTACCCTTAGCCATACTACTTCCAAACATCTTACCACCTAGTCTTTCTAGTCCCGCTCCAAGTAATTGTGTTTGACTCATGTTTGGGTTTATCTGAGTACGAGCAATGTTTGGATTCCTAAGTGACTGCATATAAGTAGGTACTTGACCTTTCGTCAATCTAGCCCCTGACGCTGTAGCTCCACGAATTGCAGGCGTTCCTCCAGTCCTGGTTAAAGTGGTACCCAATGCGGATAGTCCTCTACCGCCCTGACGAATTGCATGTTTTCCAAGAGCGGAAGCTCCACTAACATTAAAAGCCAAATGTAAAGGTGCGTATAAAGCATTGACCAACCCATGACCATAATTACCTGCTCTAAAGTCTCTTGCAGCATCTTTAAACGGTTCGATCATGTAGTTACCAAAACGGTTACCCCAGTTCCCATCACCCAGATAATTAGAAAGTCCAGTTGCATCTGCTGCATATAAACCACCATGAGTAAGACCATATTGCTTTGCTAATCTTCCTATACCTTTTTGATGCAGTAAAGAACTGGACCTCAATGGGTTAAGTCTGTTACCAGCGCCAGATACTGTTTTAGCTCCATGCTGTCCAAATGCTTTTAGTCCTTTACCTAAAAGACCTATACCTCTCGCTATAGCAGCTGCTGGTTTTTCCATTGCCTGTTTCTCAGAGTCTTCCAGATCCTCTAATAAATCTTTTAGTTTATTCCTCTTCTCTTCCGGAGTAGAGAATAACATGTCCCTGTTTAAGTTTGTGTAGAACTTATCACTTACTTTATCTTTCGGTATATCTACAGACAAAACGTTAGGATCCTTACGTTCCTGATTATCTATAGTTATTTTATTTTTATCCCTCAGCGCATTTAAAATACTAGCAAATACAGCTCCAGTACCTAAAGCTCCTGCTGTTATACCTCCTGCTGCAAATAAAGGTTTAATTCTTTGCTCTTCAGGATTATCAGGATCTTTCTCGTATGGAGAAAGAAGTTCTGCCATATCCTGATACTTAGAAGCTGTGTCTAATTTCTTATCAGCTAGTTCGCTTTGCTCACGTCTTGATTTGATAAGTTGATCTATGCCCAATATACCCACTTGCTTGAAAGTTATAGGAGATAACTCTTTGAGTACATTTTGTACATTACGTTTACCCTTTCCTATAATACTACCAGTACCCGCACCAGCTAATGCACCTAGTATTAGGTTTAACTTACTAGACTCTGGTTCGTAACCTAACCACTTGTTCTCAGCTGCAGACAGCCCGACACCAAGCGCTCCTCCAAGACCAGCTCTAGCAGCAGCACTTTTTTGCATATCCACTTCAACCTCAAGGTTTTCTGCTAGACCTACAGATGGTGTATTACCCTCTACAATAAGAGCTTTAACCCTGTCTACCCTAGCAGACTTTTCCTGTATTAATTTCTTTACAGCAGCCTTAGCATATCCACTACGACGGTGTGCTTTTTTAATACCCACACTGTAGTATCCAACTTTTTTAAAGTCTTCAATACGCTCCTGCCAACCTACAAAACCTACAGGTTCTTTAGTGCTAGCTTCTCTTACCAAATACAAACCGCCATCCATTTGCTCAGGATACAGTCCGTATGGCCAGTGCTTGGGATTCTCTTCGTAGATATCACGAAGTATATCTTTCGCCTCCTTTAAAGAAGACGAAGCAACTTTTTCATAATTATACATAGTTTCGAAACTGCGTAAATTATCGTATCTTTGTAGGCTGTTGTCAATCGTTTAGCTGATAGCTAAAAAAAACAAATATCTAAAAAAAGCCCGAAGGCTTTTTTAGTTAGAAGAATAATAATCTTCTGCCTCATCTATATGATGCTGAAGACTACGTGACCATTTAAAGATTTGAACCATTTGTTTTTTGTGGAGAGCATTGTACTCTTCCCATTCTTCATTGGTTAAGTTCTCTAGACCTTTCTTTTCCAATCGGTCTAATTCCTTCTCCCACTCCTGAACGGTACTGTGAGATTTTGCAAGCTCCTCTAAACTGTGGATCTCTTCTTGGGTTTCTTCTACTGGTTGTTCTTCACAACCGACATTAAAAATAAGTGTGAACAAAGCTACTACGATTAAGTATATATTCTTCATCAATTATATGTAACACAACATACAGCCTAATTGCATAGATAAAAAAAGCCCGAAGGCTTTTTTCATAGAGTGGTACATCCGTCACCACTTACTGTTTGCGAACTGATCGACCAAGGTACTAAGGCGTCCACAGTTCTAAGCCCTCACGAGCGACACAAACTTCTGTTGACAAGCTATTCTATCTTAGCTCCGTCCTTCTCTTTCGAGTGACAGGCACCACACTGGGTTATCGATCACTAGGAACGACAACAAGACCAGTCGAGGTGTCCACGGTTACACGCATGGATCTCACTTATTATTATCTTTACACGATAATTGTCCCCTGTTGAGGGGCATTATTATTATGTTATCATCTTTGTACCTTATTGTGTGAGATTCTATGTAACATGTGAAAAATATAAATTATGTGTCAGAGCCTAGGGACCTACCTCGATTCGCTTTGGCGTCTATTAAAGACATGCTCCTGCGGAGCCTGGTTAAAGCTGTTCCTTACCAGGGAACGTGAATCTCTTATCGGTACGCCAGTATCTCCTCAGGGGCTTGAACTGACTTTGTCGTGTAGGATGACACATTATTAAAAGGTTCCTCTTTTGAGTTCCTTGTCAGGGAAACTCCAGCACTCTATTAAAACCCCAGTGATCAAGTGGGGCGCTGAGGGGGACTGTTGGTCAGATCTGTTTTACCGGGTTCTACCGTTACGGGGACTTTCGTCTGACTCCCGCGTACGAACAAACGTACTTCTGTCTAACATTTATATATAGCACAAGATAGGATAAAATTGCATATAACGGATAGGTAAAAAAAGGGGGTAGAAAATGAAAAAAACTACCCCCTTTAAAACACAATCAACTAACCAAGAAGTTGCTAGCAACTTCCTTTACATTATTTTGCATTTTAAATCTTGGAAGCTCTTGGGGCTTATGATCGCTCCAATCCTTTATCAAGCGGTGAGTCGGAACGTGCGTTATCTTGACGCTCATAGACTCGCTGGTAGGCCTTCTAAAAACCTCCCACAGCATAAGCACAACTTTCTTTGCAGAGTTCTGCAAGTCGTACAATTGTTTGCTACTCACCCAGTAGTTACGTACAGCAAAAGACTCAGTGCTATTTGCAACTGCGGCCTTCTGTACTGTGTAGCCTCCTTCAGGAGCCCAACTCACTAGGAATGAAGCGGTTTGAAAACCACCGTCAGCTTCCGCTGTTAGTTTTAAGCATTTGTTAAAACTAAATGGTTTTGTGAATAACTGTAATCTCTGTGGTTCAATGTAGTGTACTTTACTTTGTCTTTCATGTTTCGTCCTTTTGTATTTATTTTTTGAGTTAATCACTTGTTGTATTATTTATTA
>MDTC01240704.1_pt1 | contig 17932 bp, 20 predicted proteins | sample 811181 | NCBI WGS metagenome assembly MDTC01 (sample SAMN05326644, study PRJNA326480) | marine metagenome | isolation source: seawater | place: Pacific Ocean: North | collected 2011
AGGAAATCCAGATTTTATTAAAATACAAACTATTGTAGAAGATTTTGTTAAAGAACATACACAAGAATCAGAAACTGAAGAAACTGAAGAAAAACCATTTGAAGGAGGCTGGTAATTAAAAAAAAATTTATAATATATATTTTATTTTGATAATCCTAATTGTTCTGCAAATTCATTACCAACAGTACTCATAAAAGTTATTGCATTTTTTACAGATTTTTCTGATAAATATACATCTTTGGTTGGATTTAATTGTTTATATAAAATTAATAAATCAATAATATGATTAAATTGCGTTTGATCTAGATTTTCTAACATTTTATATTAATATAAATATCTTTTTTTTATATATTTTTTTTTTAATTAATTTGAATTTTTTTTTAAAGAACTCACAAATTAATAAAAATTATAAAAAATGTCCGAAACATTCTATATTAGTGATGAAAAACTAGGATTTACACTAAATAAAGAAAAAAACACACCAACAATTGGTAAAATCACGGAAGGAGGGGCATTTGAAAAAAACTTAATTGATAGATGTTCATCAATTACAAATGGCTGTGAAATAATATCAATTGATAATAATCAAATTATAGGGTTAGACTATGATAATGCTGTTAAAAAAATAAAATCAATTAAAAATAGACCAGTAGAAATAACAATTAAATCACCAAAATCATCTATTTCTAAAATATCTACGAAAGAAATGAATAAAATTTCAAAAGAAACTACAGAAAACGCTTTAAGAGATTTAGCTAAATCACAACTAGAAAAAAAAGAAAATATTATTTCATCGGATGAGTCAGATACGGATGACTCATATACGAATATGTCAGATAATAATTATGTATCAGTTAAGGAATATAATAAAATTGAAGAAAAATGTAGAATGCAAGAACTAAAAATAATGAATACTGAAATATCTTTTAATGATGAAATGAAATACTTTAGTAATAAATTAAATCCTATTTTAGATATAAATGATATTATTCTACAAATAGATAATTTAAGAAACAAAATAAATAAATCAAATACAAATATGTTAACTTCAAGAGAAATTAAAGAATGTCAATCAAAAGTAAATAAAGAATTTAATGATATAATTAAAAATATTGATATATTTAAAAAACAAATTGAATATCATGGTATTATTGTATTAATTGATAATTACATTGATAACACTAAAATTATTATTAATAAACATAACAATTATCTTATTATAAAATTTATTATTAAATTCTGGTTTGAATGGTTCCAATTTATTAGTGTTATACTAGTTGGAATAATGTTTTATTACATATATAAAGATTATTAATTTATTTATTCATTTCTATCATAATTTTATTTGCTAATATAGAATATTTTTTATCATCTTCTTCAAGCCATTCTTTATCATGTGATATTTTAATTAATTCTTGCAATAAATCAATTAATTGATAAGATAATCCTGTATTATTATAAAATTTATTAATATGATCTTTTTTTATAATATAATGTTTATCATCTAATATGTATGAAAATCTTTTATAATTACTATTTTTAACTTCAAAAAAACTTCCTGTTATATTATTCCATCTATCCATATGATATTCTAATGTTTCATTTTTCTCATACTCTTTTATATATTCTAAAATTTTTATTATATATTTTGCTATATCTGGATTACCATAATAATTAACTAATATTTTTTCTATTTCTTTATTTTTTTTAATTTGTAATGGTGTATTCATAACAAGTTATAGTATTAATTAATATATATATATATATTTTTAAATATATTATGATACCATTTAGTCCTATTTTTATAGATTCAAATTTTTTATCATTATTTAAAATTTTTAATAATAATTATAAATTAGATAATAATGAAATAATTACTTACTCTGTTAGAACAAGTATTTATACTTTTTTAAAAATAAAAAAATACAAAAAAAATAAAAAAGTATTAATTACTTCTATTAATATTCCAAGTATTATTAATATAATTAAACATTATAATTTAGAGTTTATTGGTGTAGATTTAAACCCATATACTTTAGATTTTTGTAAAAAAGATTTTTTAGAAAAAATTAAAAAAAATGATATTTGTTGTTGTATTTATTCTCATTTATTTGGAAAAATTAATGATATAAATTGGATAATAGATATATGTAAAAAATATAATATAGATTTTATAGAAGATTGTGCTGAATGTTTTAGACCAGATTATAATGGTAATCCAAAATCAGATATTATATCTTTTAGTTTTGGAAGTATAAAAAACTGTACTTGTTTTGGAGGATCTAAAACTATAATTAAAAATAATGAAATTTTTAAAAAATTTAAAAAAGAAATAAATAATTATAAAAAACAATCTAATATATTTTACATACTAAAAATAATTAAATATTTTTATATATCATTCATTTTAAATAATAAATATATAAATTTATTTATTAGAAAAATATCTAATATTTTAAATATCAATATTAACAATATATTTATAAAATTAATTAGAAATATTAATAATTATGATTTAATAAATAATATTACTTATAAACCTTGCTTATTATTGGAAAAATATTTATTATATAGAATAAACAATTATACATTACCAAATATTAATAATCAAAATTATATTGAAAATAATTTAAATAAAACTTTTATATTACCTGGTATATATTGTAATAAATATAAAAATTATTGGTTGTATCCAATATATTTTAAACATAATTTATTTAAATATTTAGATTGTAATTATATAAATTATGTTAAAAAAATATCGCAATTAAAATGTATTGATGATAATTGTAAAAAATCTAAAGATTTAATGAATAATTTATATTTTTTTCCAGTTAATTCATTAATTTCTCTACAAAATATAAAATATATTGTTTATAAATTAAATTCTATAAATTTATATTCAAATTTAAGTGAATTTGAAGATAATTATTTTTTATAATTGTTAAAATATTAATGATACCATTTTTTATTTTTGAAAAAATACCAGAACAAATTGAAGAATTAAAAAATGATTTATATATTTGTAAAAATAATTTAGATAGTTATAAAAATGAACAAATAAATTTACAAAATGATATTAAAAAAATTGAAAATATTAGAATTAATATAAAAAAACAAATGCGCGAATTAGAAAATAAAATTAATAATGAAATAGTTTAAAACCAAATTAATAGATTAATATAAAGATGGGCGTTCCTTTATATTTTAAAACTATATTGGAACAATATAATAATGTTTTATTATCACAAAATAATGATATTAAAAAGAGTAATTTATTTTTTGATTTAAATTGTTTAATTCATCCTTGTTGTAGAAATGAAACAAACGAAGATTTGATGTTCATTAAAATTAAAGATTATATAGATAAAATTATTAATTTGGTTAATCCAGAATTTACTTATATTGCTATTGATGGAGTATGTCCAAGAGCAAAAATGCAACAACAAAGGAAACGAAGATATAAATCAAGTAAAGAAAATAAAATATGGGATACTAATACTATTTCACCTGGTACAGAATTTATGAATAAATTAAATATTTTTCTTAAAAAAACATATACTTCAAAAAATATTGTTATTAGTGATTCTGATGAAAAAGGAGAAGGTGAACAAAAAATTTTTGATTATATTAAAAAACATAATCTTCAAAATAATATTATTTATGGATTAGATGCTGATTTAATTATTTTATCATTATTATGTGATAATAAAACTTATTTATTAAGAGAAAGAACAGAATATAATATAGAAGAATTAGAATCAGAATTTATTTATTTAGATATAAATATTCTTAAAAAATATGTTATTAGTAATATAAAATATAATAATGTGTTATCTGATAAAGAAGTAATACAAAATTATTGCATTTTATTTTTTATTTTAGGAAATGATTTTGTTCCTCATAGTCCATCTATTAATATTAGATATAATGGAGTAGATGAATTATTAAGTATTTATAATGAATTAATAGAAGAAACAAATGGTATATTTTTGTTATATGAAAACAATACAATTAATATTAAATTTTTAAAAATGTTATTTTATAAATTATCAAGAAATGAAGATAAAAGAATTAAAAATATTTTAGAAATAAGAAATAAACAAGAAAATAAGTTTAAAAATATATATGATAATGAAAAAGATAAAAGTAAAGTAATTACTCATAAACCAATTGTTTTTAGAAAAAAAGAAAAAGAAATATTTAAAGATATAGATAATTGGAATAATAATTATTATATGTATGAATTATATCATGAAAAATATTATCCAGTCTATAAAAAAATATTAGATGAAAAAATAGATGATATGTGTAATGAATATTTTAAATCAATTATATGGTGTGCTAAATATTATATTGATAAATGTTATTCTTGGAAATGGTATTATAAATATTCAGTAGCTCCCAGTTTTAATGATTTAAATAAATATGTATATTTAGATTATTTAAAAGAGGAACTTGAATCATATGAATCATATGAACAATTAATGATAATTTTACCACCTAAAAGTTATAATTTATTAGATAACAAATATAAAAAAATATTAGAAGAAAAATATTATTATTTATCTCCTCATAATTTTAAAGAAAGTCATATTTTAAAAAGATATTTATGGGAATCTGAACCAATTATACCAGATTTTAATGAATTTTAATTGTTATATTAACTATATTATTTTCATATAATATACATTTAACACAAGGATTTAATTGATATAAGTGGTTATTACCAAACATTAAATAATTATTAGCGATTGCTTGAAACATATCTAAAGAATCACATAAAGTTCTATGTTGTTGAAGAATTGTTGTAAACCAATCACCATAATTTTTATGAGCACAAATATATATGTTTCCATCATTTTCTATTTTATCTAATTCTTTTTCATCTTTAGTCCAATTCATTAAAAGATTGGAAGTTCTTATTTTTAAATTATTAATATTTTCTGGTGTAATTTGATTTATAACTAAATAAGTTTCACCATTATGTTCATAATCATTTTCATTATAATATCTTAAAAATCCTGGTATAAATAATTGTATTTGTAAATTTAAATTAATATTTTTTTTCTGATATTCTAATCTTTTAATATGATAAGTTTTAGAATCATCTAATACTTTATGAATATAATAACTGTTATTATAATTATTAACAATTATATCTATTAAATATTCTGGTATATTTTTTATTTTTAAACATAATCTAATATTAGTTTGTGGAAAGTTGTAAACCATTTTGTTTTTTGTTTTTTTATCTGATAAGCTCTTTTAAAAATTATTTCAAATTTATTTATTAAGGAATATATCCAAGGTAAGGTTCGTCTGGGTCTAAACCAGCTTTACTTAATTTAATAAATATTTCACCCATCCCTCCGGGTGGTTTATCTGATGTAAATCTTTCTTCGCATCTAAAATTAGCCATATCAGAACTTATATCATATTGACTGGGGTCTGGGTGATCATATAATACTCCAATTACTAAATAATTAGAATCTTCATTATCTCCTGTTATTTCATCTAAATAAATAACTTTATCTGAATCTAACATTCCATTAATACATGCAAAAGCGGGGGCTTGAGGTGGTATTTGATTTGGATTATTACAAGGATTTTTAATTAAAATTAAATATAATGAAACCGATTCATTATCATTAGTTATTTCTATTTTATTATCTGAAACAACAGAATGTTTCATTAAATCACAAATACAAGGTGTACAACATCTATAATATTTACCAATTATGAAATCATTATCAATTAGTTCTTGGTCTGGTTTATTTACTTTACTTAATTTTTTTAATTTTAAATCACTTGTTCTTGATGTATTATCTCCTTGTGGTTTTATTGGAGAGCCACTTACAGCACAATATATTTTATGAAAATTCTCAAATTGGTTTGAATCAAATGAATCTGTAGAATATTTAGGAGTATGTTGATTTTTAAATTTTTGATAAGCATAAGCAAAAAAATGCGCTCCACCTCCATTTCTATTTGCAGAAGGAAATATAGTATTAAAATCAATTTTTAAATGATTATGATATAAATTTTCTAGAGTAGAACTAATATTTGTTTGTACACCAATTGTAAATAATTGTTTGTTTTTTCTTAAATATGATATTATATTTAGTATTACTAATATAGATATTATAAACATAAATGAATTTATTAAATTATTAAATTGTTTTTTTGATAATTTCATATATATATATTTACATATTTTTATTCATTTCTTTAATAAAAATATCAAGAGGACAAGGACCAATATCTAATACTAATTTATGAAAATCTTTAATATTATTATTTTTTTTTAAATATATTTTTTTGTATTTTTGTATTAATAACTCACCTATTTTATATGATATTGCTTGTGCTGGATTAGAAACATATCTTATTATTTCTTCTTTAATGAAATCATCTGTAACATATACATATTTTTTTATAAATTCACTACACTTATCATATGACCAACCATAATAATTTATTCCAGTATCTAAATATAAACGAATTATTCTAAATAAATTATAAATATGTTGAAAGAAAACTTCATATAAATTTTTACTTTCTAATAAAGATTCTGTATACATTGCCCAACCTTCAGAAAATCCACTATAATAATTAGTTAATACATATTTTGGAATATTTTTTTTTATATTTAATAAATATTCATAATTATGACCCGGATTCCCTTCATGTAAACTTAAAACATATAATTCATTTTTATTTAAAATACTCTTATTTTTTAAATAAAATATTCCTTTTTTATTATTTATAGGAGGTTGATAATAAATACTTATTCCATAATTAGCTTTATTCATTATTTTTATATCATAATCTAAATTAATATTTTCATTGTAAAAATACTTTTTTACAATTGTTTTATTAATTTTAATTTTAATTTTATTTAAATCATCTAATATTTCAGAATTTGTATCATAAATATATTTTTTATTTTCTACTATATTTTTATGTAAATCTTTAATACTACCTTTAAATTTTAACTTATTCTTTATTTTTGTTAATTCACTTAAACATTTTTTCAATTCTATATTAGCTATATTTATAACTTTTTTAGGAGTTATTGATTTATATGTATTATTTTTTAAAAATATTAAATAATCATTTTTTCCATTCTTTAAAAAACTTAAACCTAAATTATTGTTAAGATATTTAAAATAATTATTTTCTAAAAATAATAATATTTTACTTAAATTCTTAACTAAATATTTTTGAATAGCATTTTCATATTTTTTTTTAATTTTTTGCGGTATTTTTTTTTTGTGTTCATAAGTTTTATTATTCAATGCATCTTTAAAATAATTTATTATTGTAAAAATTATTAATTTATCGTGTTTTATATTTTTTTTAATTCCATCTTTTAATAAATTTATAATAGAATTTGTAATTGAATTTAATTTTTTTAATCTTTCTATATAATTTTCATAATCTTTTATATTATTAAAACTATATAAATTTTCACCGGTTGAATTAGATATATATTCAAAAAATATATTATCTATTAAATTCATACAAAGTAAATCATAATTAATTTTAATTTTAGATTTAGTTAAATCATATTCAAATATTTCTGTATATTTATCTTTATTTTTAATATTTTTTAAATAACCTATATATTTTTTATCTAATTTATTTAAATTATTAATATAATTATTTGTAAATATATTTGGTTGAATATTTTTAAAACTATTAAAGTATTTTATATTTATATAATCATTTAATGTAGGATTATATTTAATTAAATTAAACAAATATGAATCATATATATTCATCTATTATTAAATAGATTATATTTCATCTAAATCTATTTCTTCTTCTGATTCTTCTTCTGATTCTTCTTCTGAAGAATTTGGATTTAAATCTACATTAGATATATCAAAAGGATTATCATCAAATGATAAATCATCACTAAAAAACAAACCTGGAATTTCATTCATTTTTTTTAATTTTTTTACATGTTCTTCTTTATAAACATCAATTATACTACATTTATCTGATTGTAAATCCTCCCATTTTTCTGTTAAAACAATATCATCTTTATTAACATATTTTTTTTTCTTCATATTACCTCTTAATATTCCCAATCTTTCTACACCATCTGAACATTGAATATTAAAACGACAATTTCCTAAAACAGAAATAACTTTAGCATATTCTTGATTATCTTCTTTTAAACGAAGATTTGTATTACCTATATTATTTTTAGCTTTTTTATGCTTACTACCACCTGTTTTATTTTTAGGCATATTTTATTAAATATATTATTTAATAATTTATTAAATGTATATTTAAATATAGTTAAATTTTTAAATATATTTAATTAAAAAAAAAAGTTAAATAAATATTTAATTTATAAACTTACTACTCCTGGTAAAGTATCCCACGGATTTTTTGCTGATTTTTTTCTCGAATGACGAGCGGAACGACGTCCCGAACGACGAGCGGAATGACGAGCGGAATGACGAGCGGAACGACGCCCGGAACGACGAGCGGAACGACGAGCGGAACGACGAGCGGAACGACGAGCGGAACGACGAGCAGAACGACGAGCGGATCTTCTTGCGGATCTTCTTGCGGATCTTCTTGCGGATCTTCTTGCAGATCTTCTTGCGGATCTTCTTGCGGATCTTCTTGCGGAACGACGGGCTGATCTATGACCAGAACGACGTGCGGAACGACGAGTATTTTTACGAGTTGAACGTCTTGTAGTACGAGCCATTATTATTTATATTATAATATAGATTTTTTTTATAATTAAATTATAAAAAAAATATAAATATATTTTTTATTTTAAAGATTTATGATATAAATTTTTTTTTAATCTATTTTAAGTTTTTTAGGGGGGTCCTCCTTTCCAATTAGAAGCAGCCATTTTAAATCTTTGAGCATGAGATTTTTCAGGATGAGCAGCTTTTAATTTTTTTAATTCTTTAGACATATATTGGTTATATGCAGATGGTTTTCTTTTACCAGATCTTCGTGAAGATTTTCTTTCTGATCTTTTTGATGCTTTTGGTGAAGATCTAGCGGATCTTCTTGCGGATCTACGCGCGGACCTTCTTGCGGACCTTCTTGCGGATCTACGCGCGGATCTATGAGCTGATCTACGCGCTGATCTATGAGCTGATCTACGTGCGGACCTTCTTGCGGATCTACGAGCGGACCTTCTTGCGGATCTACGGGCGGATCTACGGGCGGATCTACGGGCAGATCTACGATTTGAACGAGCAGTTCTTCTTGATGATTTTCTGTTTGAGCGCCTTGTTGATCTTGTCATTATTTATAATATTATATTAGATTTTAATTTTTTTTAAATTTGATAAAATTTTTGCTATCTCATCTAAACTTGGTGTAAAATTATTATTCTTATTTTTTTTTGTAAAATCTTTTTTTTTTTTATTAATTATTATTTTATTAATTTTTTTAGAAAATAATGGAGGTGGGAGAGGTGGTGGAGGTGGGATTTTTTTATTTTCATCTATAAATGCATAAATACTTAAATGTAAAGGTAAATTTATTTTAGCTTGTAATAAATTCCATTGATATGAAACTTTATTATCTTTAATCCAAATACCGTGTAAACATATGATATAATTACCATATGTATTACCTTCAATATTTTCTATTTTATTTTTTCTTTCATCAAAAAAAATACTATTATCTAATATTCTTAGATTAAAATATTTTTCATCATTATCATCTTTTATAAAATTAATTCCTTTATATATATTATTGATTTTTAAATAAATATCATCAAATAATTTTAATAATTTTTTTAATGATTTATCATTTTCTATATTCTTAAAATATAATCGAATAGTATTATATTTATTATTATTACAAAATCCATATTTAGTATATAATTGTGGTGTCTGAATTACTAAATCTGTTTTATTATATTTAATTGGAACAAATAAAAAATTATTTGTATATTTTAATTTTTTTTTAATTGATAATAATTTACTATCAAACTCAGTTGATAATAATATCATAATGATATATACTATATAAGTATTAATATTAATATTTTTAAATGATTTAAAATATAAAAAATAAGTATTTATATAAATGAATAAAGATTGTCCAATATGTGGTGAATCACTTGATACAAAATATGTACATAAATTAGGATGTAATCATGAATTTCATTATGAATGTTTATTAAAAAGTTTAAAATTTCAAAAAAAAAATATTTGTCCGACGTGTAGAGATCCATTTGATTATTTACCAGTAGTAAATGGAGTTAAAAAATTAGAATATAAAATTCATTATGATAATAAAAATAAAGATTCAATTAAATTAAATAATTTAAAATGTAATCATATTATTAGTAAAGGAAAAAATAAAGGTAATAAATGTAATAAAAATTGTAAAATAGGATTTAATACTTGTACTTTACATACTAAATAGTATATCCTTGTTGTCTTATAATATTATTTCTTGCTACATCTATCATCCAATAATAATTACTATGTTTATCACTTACAAAATATGGATATTTATCTGGAACATCTATATTTTGTGTACTTGAACTATTATGTAATGAACAATTTTCATTACCTTTTAATAGATTACCATTTTTGTCCCATATTCCATTGATATTTTTATTACAAATCGTATTTTCAATTAAATTCATTTGTGTATTTGGTAAATATATATTACTAAAATCTTCTAAATATTTTGGACTTGATCCAATTAAGAATATATTTGTAAAATCTAAACTTGTATCACTTAAATATGAGTATTTACAATTTTTAAGATAATCTTCTTTTAATATTTCATTTAAATCTTCTTCTATTGTATTATTATCTAAAAATCCTCTATTATATATTAATGAATCATACTTATTTACTAAATTTGGATATGAATTATAAAACTCTTTTATTGTATTTAGATATACAAAATGTGTGTTAAAATTTACTATGAAATCAATTACCAATTTATTAGAATTAAAAAAATTTAAATTATAAACAAAAAATATTACTACATATCTTCTATTATTGTATTGATCGATTTCTTCATAAATTCTTTCTAAATCTTTTAAATTAAATGTATTTATATGAATTATACTTGATAATATATTTTTAATATTATAAATTAAAACATTATTTAAATTTTCAGGAATTGTTGCTTTTGTATAAACATTTTTAATAGCATTATCTTCTAATATATATTTTATATCTATATATATACTATTATGTTTTACTATAATATTATTTAAATTACTATTTTTAATATTGGATGAATTTGTATTTAAATTACTATTACTATTATTACTATTATTATTACTATTATTTATAGTAATTGTATTATTATTATTATAATTATAATTATTTGGAGTATTTTCTTTATTAAATTTATTAACTTCTATATCACTATTAATTTTATCAATATTTCTATTATCTATATTAATATTATTTTTTAGTAAAGAATATATTATTAAAATAATAATTGTAATTATTAATAAATATTGTATATTTGTACATTTCATTATAATCCTATATATATATTATTTTAGAATAAATTTTTGTTTATTTTGAATCATTAAATCATTTATAAAATTATACGCTTCTAATAATTGATCTGTATTATTAGCACCTGTTATAATAATAGAACCACTCATAAATACAGCAATTGTAATTCTTTTACAATTTCCATTTCCTAAAGAATTACCTTTACCATTACAATTACACGAACATTTACAAATCCCATCTGTGTAATCTCTATTATAGAAATATTTAATATTTACACCTGGATATATAAGAGGTTCGTATGATGAAAACATATCCATATTAATTATATGTCTATGTAACATATTTCTATCTATTTTATAATCAATCATAAAATCACTATTAATCAACAGTATTTTATATTCTAATGCATTAAAATCTTTATTATCTATTATATCATCTGTTGTATTTTTATTCATTTTTTTAATAATATTTTTTAATCCATCAATAACTTTTTTACCACTTTCTATATTTTTAAGACCAGTCATATGTATTTTTCCATTATTAAATATCTTTACATTTATTATTTTTTTTAAATAATAATGAAAAGTAACCTGATTATAAAATACATTTTTCTTTTTTTGGCTTGTTCTAGACCTAATTTTTTGTTTATTATTAAAACCTTTACAATTTTCTAATCCCCATTGAGCAAATTTAATAGTATCATCTATTCCCACATTATCAAATAATAATTTTAAATCTATATTTGTATCAAATTTTGAAAGTGCAGTTATTGTGGATATTCTTAATTTGTCCATTTTGGTATACAAATATAATTTTTGAATTAATCTTTAAATAAAGATTAAAATTAAATATCAAATTTATTTTAAATATTTATTATCTTAAACAGGGTTCATCACATTGATTAGTATTTGGATTACATACAAGTCCATGCATATAAGAACCACTAATATTTCTAAACCAATTATTGCCAACATCATCAAGACAAGCATCACGTGTTTTTATTTCTCCAGTTAGGGGACTATAAGTATCACCAATAGTTTCATAGCAAGCACCACAATTATTTTCATCTATACCAGAAATACATTGTATCTCTTGATCAACGGCCACTTCTGTTACTTCTTGTCCGCCAATAATAAATTGTTCTATTATACTATTTTCATAAAGTTTATCACATAAATCAGGTATTATTTTTGAAATTATAAATCCTAATAAAAATACTAAAATATAAGTTATTAGTTTAGATTGTTCCATATATAATAATATTTATATATAAAATTAAAAATAAAATTTAAAAATAAGTTTAAATTATCTACCTTGAACATGTAGACTGACCCGACTGACGCGGCTGAGCGGGCGGAGCGGTCTGTCCACCTACTCTAAATGGTTGTAATGGAGAATGATTATAACTAGATGCACCTACATTAAATCCTTGAAGAATACCATTTGATGGATTTGCAACACTATCCATAATACCGGTTCGTGTCATTGATTTACATATATCAGGCATTAATTTAGAAAAAAAGAAACCTAACATGAATATAAGTATAAATGTTAACATTGAGTTTGGGGATTCATCTGTCATTTTATATATTATAAATATATATTATTTTTTAAACAATTATTAAAAAATTAATCACTAAAATTACCATCTTCTTCTTCCATATCAATTGTTCCAATTACTCTACCTCTATTAATTGCTGTTGCTGATAAAGCATAAGTAATATCAACCAAAATATCTGATATTAAATCTCTATCGATAATAAAATAATAATGTTTTGAAATCATATCAGCATAAACATTTTTTATATCTTCATATGATGTTATTTGAATTTCATTTTCTTCAACAAATCCAATAATAGTTTCATGACAATTATTTATATTTACAATCATTTTTAATATTTAAAATAAATTTCTATTTTTAATATAACGCAATATGAAGTTTGATTTAGATAAATTAGAAAAAAAAATAAATAATATATCTTCTAATATTGATAATAAAATATCGTGTAATATTGAGAATACATTTTTGTATAATAAAGATACAATTAATGAATTATATTTATTATTTGTTTTATTTTCTTTATTCCCTATTAAATTAAATGAATTAAATGAATATGATGTTGATTAATCTAAAATTTTTATAATATTATTATATTTATTATTAATAATATAATTCATAAAATTTTCATTTTTTTTTAAATCATTTAATATAAAAATAGGATTATTATCTATTTGTACAGTAGAAAATTTATATTCATCATTTTCTTTTTTTTGAAATAATATATATAAATCTTTTTCATTTAAATCTTTTGTTTTATCATTAATTATAAAAAAATCATAATTTAAACTGTCTTTAGAATATTTTTTTGTTATTAATAAGAATATTTTGTCTTCTTTTATTGATATTTCTTCTAAATCACTTAAATCTAAATTTTTTTTAGTAATATTTACATTTATACCTAATTTTTTAAAAAATTCTATATCACTTAAATTGTATGATAAAATTTTAGTATTTTTTCCAAATAATTTTCTTATAATTAAAGGAGAATTTTCTAAATATTTTAAAATATTATTTTTAAAAATATTTTTATTTTCAAATAATTTAGAATTATAAACCTTTTTTTCAAAATAATTATTCTTTTGAAATAGAAATTCTAAATATTTTTCTAAATTATCATCAAGCATCATATAAGTAAAAAATATTTCATCTGGATTTTTATTTTTTTCTAATTCATAATTTTCAATTTTATAACCAAATATATTTTTAATGTTAGATAATCCATTAATTATTAATAATTCAATAAATTTTAATATAAACTCATTTAATATTTTTTCATCTTTTAAAAATAATTTACATTTATTATATTCATCTAAACTACAAGGAAATATACATTTTGTTATATCTTTAATAGATCTACAATTTTTATATTTTGTATTTTTTTTATTTTTTGGTTGATCTAATATTGTAATAATGTTTTCTTTAATTACCGGTTTTAATAATTTAAATAAATATTCTTTTTTATGATATTTAATATAAATATCATCTTTTAATATACTATCTATTTTCAAATATTCACTTTCTGGTAAATCTGTTAAAATATAAAGAGCAACTGATTGATTAAATATATTTAATAAATCTAATTTATTATTAAATTTTTCTGTGAATATTATTCTATTATCTTGTTCTTTATTATTAATATTAATATCAATATTTAATAAATTATTAAATCCACTAATGCTATATTTATGTTTTTTTTTATCATAATTAACTGGTTTGATTGGAACATATATATTTTCTTTTAATAAAATATTAACTACAATATTGTTATCAACAATTATACCTTTTATATCCATACCTATTTTTTTCAAATAATTAACAGTAACATTATATAATTGTAATTCAATATTATTCCATTCATATAAAATATCAATATTTTCATATTCAACTATACCATTAGGTATTACTGGTATAATATAATTATTATTTGTAATAATATGTGATATTTTATTAAATGGACTTACTATAACAGAAGTTGGTTTATATTTAGATTTATTTAGTATATTTATGGTATTAGATAAACTAAATTTATAATTTTTTTCTAATAAATTACTTTTTATATTTTCTTTTATAATTTCAATAGTATTATTTACAAATGCATTTTTAGTATTTAATATACATATTTCATTATTTTCATTTTCATATCTAAAATATATAGGTTCATAATTATTATTTTGTTTTAATAAATATGTTACATGTGACCATTTATATTTATCAATATCATATGTTTTATCATATTTATCATTTGGTATTTTTATTTTTATATCATCATCTTTATCTTCAAAAATTATAATATTATAATTTATATCTTTTTTCTTTTCTAATAATTTAATTTCTATTATTTCTTTAATTATAGGTATTATTTCATCATCTAATTTATATTCATTATCATCATCTAAATAATTATTAAAATTAGTATAAACATTAAATAAATTATATAAATAATTTAATTCACCTTCTAAATTATTCAAATCATCTAATTTTAATTTATTTATTTTTGTTATACTATTTTTAAAATTTTGTTTAACTGAATATATTTTAGTAAAATTTTTAAATTGTTGTAAATAATTATCATTTACTTTTTCTTTTGGATTTTTAAAATAATTAAAAAGATTACCTCCATTTGCTTTTTGTAAAATTAGTAAATTTTTTTTTATTTCATCTTTTATTAATTGTATAAATTGTTTTATTTTTTGATTATCTAGTGTTTCTAATAAAATTTCAAAAATTAAATTAGAAATATTTAAATTATAATCATAATTATCACTTATTATTTTATTTATTTCCTCATAAGATTTTCCTGTAATATCACATAAATATTCTAAAATTTTTAATTTATATTTTCTCTTACTATTATCTACAGAACCATCTATTTTATTAAAATCAATTTGACTATATTTATTAACATGTATAACATTTTTATAATTAATAGTAATTATTTCTTCATTTATTGTTTTTACAGTTATGTTTTTAATATTTACATCTACTATTATACCATCTTTTTGTATTTTTTTATCCAACCAAGAAATATTATAATTTTTTCTAAATATTTTAATAATCTGAGTTGCTCTATATACTTCCGGATCCAAAACAATTTTATTTATATCTTTAGAACTATCTTCTACAAGTATGAATTTATTAGTTATTTTAGTAATTATTCCAGTATAATTATAATTATAATCATTTTTTTTATTTTTACTGTTAATAGAAACTATATCTCCTATTAATAAATTTTTATATGAAATATCTCCATTAAAATTCCATAATCTTTTTTCACTTAATATTAGTTTTATATATGATCCTTTATTTGATATATTATTTTTATAATCTTCTGTATTTTCAAAATTATATTTTTTATTTAAAACATCATAATCAAATGTAATATTTATATTTCCACCTTTAATTAAATTACTATTTACTTTAGTTATTTTTGAATATGGTAATGGTTTACTATTTTCTAACGAATCTAATGGATAATTTACAACACAAGTTTTTGGTTTAATAGCAATAATTTTACCAACATTTTCTCCTGTTTTATCAGTCCAACTAACTATCAAATCATTTTCTAATATGGTTAAATCAGATAAATCTACTTTAAAGTTTTGAGTTATATCTTTCATATCTACTTTTACAATCGCAGATACTTTACTTATTTTCAAAATAGTTCCATATAAAACATTACTATTATCAAACCAAATTACTTTATTATCTATTTCTAAACTTTTAGATAAAGTTAATTTACTTAATGGTATTTTTACTTCTTTTTTTTGAGAATTTATTATAATAGCAAAACTGTTTTTTATTTCTTTAATTACTCCTACAAATTTATCATCTTTTTTATTAAACCAATACACATTATCACCTTCTTTAAACTTAATATCATCTTTAATTTTTTCTTTTACTTTTTGATTTTCTATAATATATTTTTTAAATTGGTATTCTATTAGTTCGTCTTTAATTTCTTTTATAATTTTTGTTAAATCTATATTAAATATATCTAAATCTTTACCTTTATAAAAATCTAATTTTTTTATAGATTCGTCTATTATTTTTAATAAATCATCATTTATAATTATATTTGTTTTGTTTTTATTAAATAAAATTTGTTCTAATACTTTTTTAAAAAAATTATTTTTATTTACAAATAAACTTCGTTCTTTTGTAATTTCTGAATAATAAATTATTGTAAAAATGTTCAATAATATATTTGTATTTTGTTTTCTTCCTATTCTTAGAAATCCACAAGTATAACCATCATCTATTGGATTATGATTTTTTACTAAATTTTTGTTATTTTTCAAAAAAGAAATCCTTGATTCTAATAAAAATCTATCATCTTGATTAAATAATTCTTTTATTTTATTTGGTATTTGTCCTCTATTATTAGGTATTAACATTTTTAATCTATCATGAGTATCTAATATATAACTTACTGCTTTTGATTCTTTAATTTCTTTAGAAATATTACAACAAGGTAATTGTAATGGAGGTACATTTGGATGATGACCATCTTTTAAAAATCTAACTTCTATTTCATTTACTTTTTTATTTTTAAAATGTTTACCGGTTCTTACTAAAATACTTTGTTTGTTTAAATCAACTGTTGAATTTTTATCTGTTTCTGGTATAATTTTAGTAGTATCCCAATTAGGATTAACTAAATCTGGATCAACTAAACTTAAATTATTTTTTATATCCCAATATTTGGGACATATATAATTTAACTGATTGTAAGGCGTTGAACCGGTTCTAATAAAATTTCTATATGATTTTTTACCAGACCCTAAATGTTCTGAATTATTTATTATTTCTAATTGTTCATCTGTTACTGGTATAGGCATTCTTTGATCATTACCAGCTTGACATTGTCTTGAATATGTTAAAG
>MDTC01194352.1_pt1 | contig 17931 bp, 23 predicted proteins | sample 811181 | NCBI WGS metagenome assembly MDTC01 (sample SAMN05326644, study PRJNA326480) | marine metagenome | isolation source: seawater | place: Pacific Ocean: North | collected 2011
GCAATAGCAGTAGCAATAGCAGTAGCAATAGCAGTAGCAATAGCAGTAGCAATAGCAGTAGCAATAGCAGTAGCAATAGCACTACTACAACGACGACAAGCGACTACGCATTTGACCCTGGTGAAACGGAAGAAAACGATTCTTCCGACGACGATAACACAGGAAATAGTAGGGTTACACGTTTGACCGATTTTGACTTCTTTCATGAACCGAGTAATATTAGCGGTAGCGGTAGCGGTAGCGGTAGCGGTAGCAGTAGTAGTAGCGGTAGCGGTAGCAGTAGCAACAATAATAACAAGCGTAAGGCAGAGAGTAATAAAAAACCGACAACGAAAAAAGCAAAAAAGGGGGATTTGGTGTGTGGTATATGTAGAACTAACGAAGCGAATACTATATTTTTACCGTGTGGGCATTTGTATGCGTGTTATGAGTGTGCAAAAAAATGGAAAGATGATTATAGTGGTAAATGTCCGACATGTAATAGAAAAATAGATAGTTTGATGCGTATATATATAAGTGCAACAGTGAATGATGATGAATTAAAAAAGATGTTAAATAATTTACGAATAAAATTTTAATTTTTTTTAAAAAACTCGTGTACAACTCTAGCGATAAGTCTAGGGTCTTTATTAATGTCGTCTATTTTATTATCAAACCATGTTTCAGTGGTGGATGGTGGATTCCAAGTTTGGTTTTCTTTGATAAATTTTTCAGTCATTTTACGAAATCCGTTGAGGCCTAATGTTTGTATGGAAGATATGGCATTTGGAGCTGTTTCTTTCATTCGTTGTATGACTAGATATGTACCAGATGGCGAGTCTAAAACGATGGGTTGAACGGTTTCTTCGTATTTTTTCTCTTCTTGTTCTTCTTCTTGTTTTTTCTCTTCTTTTATTGTTTGTACTGGTGGTTGTTCATTTGGATGATTTTCTTTAAACCATTGTGACCATTTATCTTGCGTTTCGTTTAATTGTTCTACTATTTTTTCTAAATATAATATTCTTTCTTGGTTTAACGATACTAGTTGTTGATATTCGTTTACAGATAATTTTTTAACGCTTTTTAACAACTTGTTTCTATTGTATTCTTTATATATTTGTTCCATGGGTCTACCTGACGGTGCATGTCTAACTCTTCTCCATGCAGAATATCTAGTATGATATTCATCTAATTTTTCTTGAATACATGTTTCTGTCCAATCGGTCAACGATTCAAACGACCTTGTTATGAATATTTTTTTTTCAATACTGTTCGGTTGCTTCCATGTAGTATCTGATATAAGACCAGAAGCTTTTATAATTGCTGAAAATTTATTTTGTTTAAAAGTAAAATATATTTTATCATTGGATTGTAATAAACCTTGTGAATCAACTAAATTTACTAATCGTCTTGCCATTAATATTTTTATCATGTTTATTTTGAAATCCACTTATTCGAATCGTATTCGTATTTATATCAGTGTGTTTATTGTTAGAATATGATTTGTTGTTGTTGCCATGAATCGTTGCATTTGAATACGTTGTCTTGTAATCATACTATTTGTAAGGATTGTATGTCTCGATGGATTTTTACAAAATGGCGTTCATCATGTTATAATGTGACATGTCCAATCTGTCGTAATCGTTTTGATTTTTCTTGTAGTATTTCGAAAGGTAAACCTATTTTTAAATACGATACTATATCTTTTACCATTTCAGCTCTTGGTTTATTGGAGCAAGTCCCTTCTGTACGCCCGTGGGAACGGTCAGGAAAGCGCCTGGTGCGGACAAGCGAGGCTTGCGTTTTACCGATTTTGCATTTGAATAACAACACAAAGGTAACAGGACGCCTACAATGATTATAATGGAAAGAAAGAAAGCAGCACTCCATGCCCACCAAAAGTTTTCTGGATGATATTCATTTTGATTAAACCATATAACAACTAAAAAAATCGTTGTGATTCCTGTAGAATATGCAAACATAATCAAATGTTCTTTCAATTCTAACAACAAACGTTTTTCTTCATATGATTCTGTTTTTGTACAACAAGAACCACTACAACCTATCGTTTGAACCCATCTTCCTAACATGATAATAAACGATATTTTTGGGGCGTTTGAAACGATTCCAGCAATATCTGCATATCCTGTGTTTGATAACCATGCGGGTATTATAATAAAAGTGTTTGTTCCTATAACGGAACCTATTATTAAAAATATTTCTGTTTTGTTACATACAAATGTTTTACAATTTTCTTTTATATCTTTTTGTTTTTTAAACTTCAATTCTGGTGCTTGTTTAAGAAAGAAAATAATAACTATGTTTCCTAATGTGCCGAAGAAAAACGGCCAAAACGGATTCAGTTTACATATGAAGTAAACAAAAATTCCTGGTACGACGATGGATGCTGTTACAGATGTCCATAAAATTACGTTTTCTTTTGTTAATGATATGGTTTCTTTGAATAAACGTTCCATAACAAAATAAAAAACGATAACGAAAGATGCCGATATGATTTGAGAAGCATATGCTGCTTCTAATAAAATATTCAATTGACTTTTATCTGTAATGTACTGTAAAGCTAATATGGTAGCTAAAGACGAAGGGAGCCATGTTAATGCTTGTCCTCTTCTTCCTTGTGTATTTATAATTATGATTAATACCACTACTAGTACAGAAGCAATACCACATGTGGCGGCAATAATCCCCCAATTGATGGAAGACATGACTATATAATATGATACAATCTTTATATACTATTGATTATGGAAAATCTACAATTGTTGGATGGAACATTAGAACATCGTATGTCAAACGTTGAAGCTGGTTTACAAACGTTAAACAAGAAGGTAACAAAAATAGATAAGAAAATAGATCATTTAGGTAATGTACAAATGGAAATGTACGATGATCAAATAAAAATGGGAGATGATTTCCGTTTAAAATTAGAAGACCAACGTCAAGAATTAAAGAAGTGGCAACAAGAGATAAAGAAAACGATGGGAGGGTCATGTCAATTTTATATAATTGTATTATTGTTATCTTTATGGTTTATTTTTATGGGTCATTATTGGTGGCATCTTTAAATGGTCCAGTCGATTTTGCTTTATGATCAATTTCTGCATCTGTAATATATGTAACATATTCTGCTATACCACAAGCATTTACACCACGTTTTAATTTAAAAAAACCATTTTCTCCCCAATCTGTACCCCATGAATTTTTAATAATATAATCCGTTTCTGTATAACCTACAATAGCAACAGCATGGTCTATGTTAGTTCCACATTTCGATTCATCAAATGTACCTGATAGATAATTATCTATATAATTATTATCGGAGTCAATACCTACTGTAATTACACCATATTTTAATAATAAATTAGGTATATGATCTTCTATATTTTCATTGTCGTCTTTGCCCTGTACATCATATGATTTAATTCTAATATGTGACGGAGCTATGTTATGTGAACACGAACGCTTGTTATATTCCATTTTGAACGACATCGCATATTTTTCACCGTATTCATATATGTATTCCATAAGTCCACCGTCACATTCGCTATTTGGTTCATTATTAACCGATGTACAATGAGATAATTCGTCTACGCTAAATTGAGGTGGTGTGTGTTTAAATTGTCTTAAATAGGAATACCAATATTCAACAGCTGCTGTACCAGCATATGCAAAACAATTTCCACAATTGCCTTGATCTTGTGGTTCTGTTATCCGTTTGAAATTTCGTAAATCAAATGTTTTTGGTGAACCCAATACAACAGGTGGATTGTATTTAGAATGTGTATTTGTACTTTTTAATTTTTTCCTATTTGAAAATGCATTGTTGAATCCTTTTTCACTTTTTAATATATCTGACCTCGATGTAAAGCCATACCCTTTACCAAGTGATGATACTTTAGTTAATTCGTTTAATCTAATTATAAATTCATCACGATGTTTATATTTTTTTGAAAAATCATTCATATATTTGCATACCATATCGTTATCAGTATGATCATAGCAGTTAGAATGTGTAAATTCTGAATGAACAATATGAGTCAATATTAATAAAAATAATATTCGCATCATATTCTTTACTACAAATATAACATATGTTTATACTAATAAAATGTCTATTATAAAAAACGTCTCTGACATTCCTAATTCAAAACCACATATTATAATAACAACGAAAATACCTTGGAAAGTTCATCATCCCAACACCGTTATTTTAGGTTCAGCTTTCAATGGACATGTCGTTTTAAAAATCAAAAATAATATGTATTATCTAGGAGATGCGACAGGTTTAAGTCCGCCAATTATGTTAGGTCACTTATATAAAGTAAAATCAAAAAAAATACAAGAAGTACATACTTCAGAAGTCGTTGCGGTCGTAATTAGACGTTTACAAGATAGAAAAACAGACATACCAGATGTACAGCCCACTACATATGAAAAAATAGCTCGTAGTGTTATATGGTCATTAGTGTTAAAAAATAATATGATGGACAAATGGATATCATTAGAAAAAGATAGAGTAAAACTTTTATTGGAAAATTATACGTTTGATAATGTATTATTGGTATATCCTATGGTAAAAAGTAAAAATACTGCAATAAATGACGTCGAGAATTCTTATTTAAATGGTGAAATTATACCAATGGTTCTACCATCTTATGAAGTTTTTCATTGGGTGATAGATATTCTTTCGGGGTATTGATAGTTTTCATAGCATTTTTAAAAGATAAATACTTCACAGGTATGATTGCTGGTCTATCGTTGTTTTTTATTTTTATATTTTTTTGTATATAGTAGTGTACATATAAAAATACAGATATTGATGCAATATAAATGAATATCATAATATATAAATAAAAGTTTTTTTATACTAACATAACGTTGGTATGTACATTTTTAATCGAATGTCTATATCAAATAATTTCAAATATATTATTTTAATCCTATTGCTTTCTTTCGTTTCAAAAACGAAATCAATACCAAATAAAGACCAATATAAATCATCTATTAAAGCAGACCATTCTGCCATGACATCTTTGTATTTAGTGGAATGATTTGTATTTGGAAATGAACCGTTCTCATGTGACCATTTGTATATATTTCTGGTTTTTTCTACTAATTTTAAAACATGCGAAACGTTTTTTAAATCATCTTGTTTCGTTTCGTTTGAATAAATAGATTGAAATTGACACAATGAATTTGTGATATGGTTTAAAATGATTTCTATTTCTTCTAATATATTTTTCGAAACATTGCTCATTTATTGAATCTGTAATGGTTTTTATAGGGAACTATATCAGGGATTCAATTAAAATAAATGTCGGTTATAATTACATACACCGTTTTGGATTTGTTAAGAATAACTGAAAAATTGATGAACATTTTGTATGAATCGGAATGGACAACGGTGATCGATATAAACAATACAGATTATTTATTCAATAAAATCAAGAGCATGCATTTAAAAATATTAACTGATTCAGGCGTTACTACTTATAAACAAGGCGCGTCTACCCTTTTTGATGTTGCAAATCGTTTGTTGGCTATTCAAACTGCTTTGAATGGAAGTGGTGCGCCTGTACAAGATGTTGTCACGATACGTAAGTGTATTAATAGAACTCAAGAAATCATTGATAATTTATCAGGCGATAGTCAACGGAAGCTCTGTGTCATTTGTTGAAATCACATTGTATGATATTATCCATTTTTTATAGAAACGTTGATATATAGCTTCGAATGTAATATATATGACAATGGAAGTATATATGATAACCAATCGATGTGTTATTCTGAAACTAAACAATGGTGAATATATGTGTATGGACATTATTAACATCCAATAGCAATTCATTTGTATGAATCTCAATATTACAATTGATATTAACCATACATGTTGTTTGAATGTAGAAGGATATATACCCTTAATTAAAAAATATTCTGAATATACCATTTTTCTATTTGTATTTATTATCGTAACACTATCTGCCATATAAAATATAAATGTAACAATAGAATTGTTTGCAGGTGACATGTAAGTAAATAGTATAGGCCATATTAAAATGATTAATGATATAAAAAAAGGTATTTTTTTAAAATTCATAATTAAGTTATGAGATAAATGTTTTATACGCTTGATTCAAGTTTAATTTTTTCCCATCTTTCTCTGTCTTCCAATGCCATTTGTTCATATTTAGTTCTGTCTTCACTACTAAGACCTTTCCATTCGGATGCAATAAATTTCATCAAATCACGAGGTGAAACATCTGGATTTTTTTTCGCAATCAACGCTCTATTTGTTTTCATAAATAAAGCATATGATGTACGTGGACGTTTTGGCTTAGACGCATCGTATTTCTCTTTTGCAACACGATATTCTTCATGGTCTTTCGTTGCAGCATCGTGAAAAGGACGTTTATCACTGGCGCTTAAATTTCTCCATTCTTCTCCAATTATTTTAGATATCTGAATCATTGACTTTGTAGGATCCTCTAAACGAATTTTTGAACGTCGTTTACTACTATAACGCATGAATGCTGTTAATGGGCGTTTAGGTCGGTTCGGGTCTTTGTCTTTCTTTTTTGTTTTAGGCATAATATTACATATCAATACATACCCCTATATACTTTTTTAAATTGATTCCATTGGAAATAAGATGGCATAGTTTCGATTTGCAGTTGTTAATTTTTTATCCTGAGTAATTGTAATTAATTCAAATTCAATACGTTTTCGCTTATTATGATATTTCTTTTTAACATATATGTAAATACCATTATTAGGTATGGCATAACAGGTGTCTAGTTCGGCTTTTTTCACAATTTTATTTAAATCCAAACCTTCGAGTACTGGGGGATGATTTTTTTGTCGTTCTAAAAAATGTGGTGTAAAAACCAATGTAAATCCATCTCCTTTTAAAAATTCAGCACTCATTGATTACCTATTCGTTTTATTTGTTTATACTAATATTCCTAACATAATAGGTAATGTTATTCCAGTACATATGGCCATTAATACTAATATTTCTTTCCAGAAAAACGGTGTATAATGACGAATTCTTCTCCAAGCCAGCGTTACAGCATCTATGGTAGATTCTTCTTTTGGGTTATAATCATATCCTAGGTGTTTTAACAGTTTTTTAGTATGTCCACCTGCTGGAAAGGTCACGACACATGTGTCTGGCATAGGTTTATATTTTCTCCATGCTACATTATGATACATTATTTTGTAAGTGTCGTCAATCGTCATATGAATCATTTTGTTTAAAGAAGTTAAAAACCGTTGGTCATCTGTATTATTTTTATATTTTATACGTTTAATGAATTTTTTTATTGCTGAACATGAACCAATATATGTTCCACCATTTAGAATGGGATCTTCACCAAATACACGCCATCTATAATATCGTGCTAGATATATAAATTCGTTAGCGTTTGGGTCTTTTGAGAAAACAATAGGTGAATGAAAAGCATGAAATTGTTTTTCAAATTCATCTGCATTTTTTAATATAATCGTATCAAATGCATCGGTTACTAAAATTAATTCATTGTCGTCTATTTTTTCTAAATGTTTCGAAATTAATTTCCATCTCCATCCAAACCCTTTCCATTTTTTTCCCATACCGAGTATATCAAGTGGAATATCATGTTTTTTTGCAGATAATTTAAATATATCAAACATACGTTCTTTATGTGTTGCTACAGAAACTATTCTCATTATCATTGTTTCAATAGGTATTTATATGCGTTTATGTTTTTTTTTTAATTGGATTTGATAGTTTTTGAATCGAAAATTTTAATTTATTTGTTTCGGACGATATAAATGTTTTGACATGAGGATTGTAAGTTGCTATAAAGAATCGTACACCCAATAAACATAAATCAAATACCAATAAAGTCAATATACACCATTCTTTGTATACAATATAAGTTGTCTTGCGTTTTGATAAATAAATATAAGAAATTACATCTGCACCAGCTACAATAACCATAAATATTATTCCTAAAATATGAATCACCACAGGTTTGTTCATTACCGAAGTAGAAGTCAACACAATGGTCAAAATTAATGACAAAAATGTAGGCGTTTTCAACGACTCTATATTTTCTGTTTCTGTTGATAATATAACATCAGCTATTAATATTCCTAATTGAAAGGGTATAGACCATAAATGCAATAATCTTGCACGTCTTTGCAATACTAGATGTTCAGTTTTTTCTGCCATTTTCAATGTTAATTCTTTTCTTTGTTTTTCAATTGCAAAAAATTGAAATATATCAAAAAGACAAACAATTGCTAAAATAGAAGCAATAATAATATCTTGTAAAAATGTAGAATAACATGTATTACTTCGATATATGTTTGCACAATTTAATATGTTTTTAATTATTAAAAACAGTGTTATTCCGTCCAATAACATGGCTAATGCAGAAGTAATTAATGCAATGGTAGTTATGGACAATAACAATACAAATGTTGAAGTTATCGATAGAGCATCCAATAAAAAATGATATTGTAAAAAATGTGTAAGTTTTGTACTGGAGGAATCATATGAATTGGCTATGGAAATAATAGCTTGTATCAATAAAAATATTATAATAGACCTAACTCGTATGTCTGTAGTAGTTTGATATCTGTTAGATAATTCAGTCATATAATAAATAAATTACTATCTTTTTATACCTCCATAGTTTCTCTAGATTTTCGTTCTTGATATTCTATAAATGTAGTAGGAGTTTTTATCACAAAGTAAGCATATCCTGATATCCATGTATGCCATATATAAGTACATAATATTAATATATTGAAAAAAACATAAACGATATAATCTTTAAATTGAAAACAATGTATTATAAAACTAATTAATTGTATAATTGATAATAGGAAACATGTGAGGAAGGAATATTTAATTTCAATAAATGCAGGCCACCATAGATTATTCATAGCATGAGATACAAATAAAAATAATGGTATGGTATTCGATGGTAGAAAAACAAAAGAAAATAAACATGTAGTGTTTTCAAAAACGTATAGATGTGTCAAATACATATAAAGACATTTGCCTTTCATGTCCGTTATTCTGTACCAATTACTAGCATATAAATATGGGTACCATAATAAACCTTGTAATCTTCTAGGCCATATTATAAATTTGCCAATTATATATCCCCATAACCATGCAGATAACAAAATTAATTTAAGCATTCATAATATATTGTTTGTTGCAACGATGTATAAATAGTCTTAATATCGTTGGGTCTTTTTTTAATCCATGGCGGCATTGGTAAACATTCTGTACAGGATGATTTATGTTTCATTTTTATATTGATTAAAGGTGCTGTGATGATGTCTTTCATTAAAAAAAATCTAGTTGGTTGAGATTTTAAAAACCACCATATACACCATGTTATCCAACCTAATCTATCAATTTTTTGTTCTAAAATGACATTTAATTTACATTTATTATAGTTAAAATTTCGAAAAACGTTATTTGTATTAATCGAATCAAAATATATTTCTTTTTTTGTTTTTAATTCAAAATAAATCTTTTTTACTATAATTGGACAAGAACTTATATCAATTGGTTCATTTTCAAAAATAGTCAACGTTGAATTGGTAATACAAATATCTATAGGTTTATTTAATATCATGTCGAATAGGTTGTAAACGCTTCTATACCATTTTGATTCGTTTTTCCAACTCCATAGAATCCAACGGATTATATCGGGATGCGATACTAACGCATTCATTGATATGTTTATAGTGTGCATTGTGATCCAACCGATCGTTTATGAACTATATAAAGAATGTAACCCTTTATACTCATATATGAACGTAAATTCTTGGAACGATTTCAATGCATTTTACGACCAATCATCCGTTAAAAAAAAATCTAAAAAGCGTAAACAAAAAGCGTCTAAAACGTTAAATGTTCCAAATAAAAAGCAAACTTTTAAACTTACGTCGCTTCCAGTTACAACGAAAGTGTCTGAGGAAGATATACCAGAGTTAATGCAAGCAGCTGGTAAACCAATTGAGAATAAAAAATCAGCACAAGTAGTAGCAGAAATGACGTATTTTAATCGTAAAAATTCAGATTTCTGGCAACGAGATGATTTATCACATCTAAGACCATACGATTTCCCATTTATCCGTGCCATATTGCAACTAGCACCACAAGATACATTATCGCCGGAAGATACTAGACACAAAGAAACTGCACGTTCTACTATCGAAGTCGTTACCAGAGAATACGAGCAACGTTATTTGAGGGAACCTATCAATGACGAACGACCTTGTATCATGTGTGAGAAATGCCAAGGTATGCAGTTACCTCATATTAAAAATCAGAAATTTATTTTGCGTGAATTTCTATTACCATCGGAGGAAGAACAATCAAAACGTACAAGACAATGGCCAAAAGAAGGAAGGTTATGTATACTTTGTAAACGTGCTGAAATCGCAAGAGCCTTTATTAATATTAGGGCTGATGGAATGGGCGTAAAAAACAATATGATATTACAAGATTATCGTAATCTTGTTAACATACCGGGTGAATATCGTTTAGAAGATTGTATTTTATCATCTTCTACTATATTTCAAGGATTATTAGATCCTGTTGTATTACATATCAAATCTGGATATCGTGTAAAAACAATTCAAGGTGTACGTCATTTAGACCAATGGCGTATGAAATATCCCGAACATGAACCAAATTTTCAACACGGGCTCAGGAAATAAATAGTGAGGAACTTCCTGGGCCCATATGTCCATTTGTGTACAATGGTGAAATCATTCGAGATGATGAACCTATGAAAGTATTAATGCAATCGTATCAAGGAACAAAATACGAATGGTTATTTCTAGGTAAATTTTCAGATAGAGTTCATACATTTGACCCAAATATAACACCAGTTAACCCTTTTTGGCCAACCTCGCCCATTCATACCGAATCGGAAACAGCCGAAAAAATATTACAAACATTAATATGTATTGTTTCATCTGTTATAGATATTGCAAACAATACAAACGAATATCAATCGTTAATGAGATACTTTGACGCCCATGTGCCACTCATGTGCGCATTTGAAGACGAAATGGCAGTAAATGGCATTTTAACAGATAAAAAAGCCATTGAATTAGCAGAGGCTTATGAACCACAACCACACGAATCCATGCATGAAGGAGTATTACCTGACGTCATATCAGAATTAATGAAGTGTACTTATTGGAACGAAACAAAAACCAAAATGCAACCCGTAGTACATTTACTATGTAAAGCGTTGCCACAACGTTGCCAAATAAGAAATCTGTCCGATATCATACGTAATTATTGTAGACAAGATGATAAAGTATATGATTTCATGTCTAAGACGGTGTTGTGCTCGTTATTGGGTGCTTATACACATTCGAAGAAAATACTATCATGGAAAGCCAGAATTACAATAATACGTCGTTTTGTATATTCGCCACCAAATCGTACACAAATGCAAGAATGGTTGTTTTCAGGATACCAACATTTCTTGTTTTATGTTATTAAAGAATTTCTTACGTATAGCATACAATTAATACCGTCTCTCATTGCTGAAATAAAAGATACTTATAAATGGGATATCTTCGAATCTTGTGTTCAGAATGCTATGGACTCCATGAGAACAACATTAGAACAAAATATATTGACAAATAATTCATCTACTATAAAAAATTGGTTGATACATGCTGAACCAATGTTAATGAATATTAATAAGCAACAATTGGGAAATTTGTTTCGTCCTCAACGAATGACATTTACTCAAATCATATTAAATATGTGTGACCGTTTAGACGAAATAAATAATCAAGCCCAAACTTATATAGCTTTTCCAAAAGAATATAGGACATTAATGCGTGATATGGCAAAAAGAATCAAGAGAAGAGCAGATGTCCCTATTGAATGGTTAAAATATTTCGGTGTGAAAAAAGATGTAATAGACACACTAACTAACATTCAAAAACATTATCATCAAAATGCATTTCGAACAGATGTAAAAAAATTATTAAATGACGTATCTCGATATGAATTTGAAGCAATTCGTGAACTATTTAAAATGTTTTGGCAAGTACATCACAAAGTTAGAGTATTTCCATTACCAAAACATTATTATGTTTCTCAAATAAGAGCATTGAGAAGAAGATATGAAATACCAGACGGTGTACCTTTAAATGAACATGTTGGAACGGTATATGCATGTTTAGCATGTCATACATTTAAAGCATTCATTGTAAAACCAACTGATAAGGTTTCTAATTTATTCGCAAATGGACATCACAAAGTTATCATAGATGACGAAACACTTAAATGTTATTGTGGAAGAAGAAGCGACCAAAACGATTCAAAAAAACGTCCAAGAGTTGCTATACAAGAATTCATTGGTAAAACACATTTAGAGGATCAAGAAAATGACAAAAGAGCAAAGAAAAAAGCATGGAAAATGGCTAGAAAAAAATTTATGAACGACGAATGTGCATCTACCGAATGCTTAAAATTCAACATGACAGGAACATTGTTTCAATTTTATGGTGTATTATATATGTTTTGTCCATTATGTGCATCTCCCACCATATTTGACCCGAAACAACATGGTAAACACGGTTTGCATTGTGGTCAATGTATGAAAGACGGTCAGTTCTATACACACGTATCTTGCCTTATATGTAATACATTAAGAGGAGCATCTAAATGGGATACAGTAAAATATATAGATGATGAAACGAGGATAGAGAAATCAGGAGTGATATGTCAAACATGTGATAGACCATGGATTCATTCAGAAGGTTCACCGTATCAATTATCGGTTTTAAAAACACGGTGTAAAAGAGTATAAGTGTAAGTGTTGATAAAATAAATGGCTTCCGTCAAAGCAAAAATTTTCGAAGAAGAAACCATACCTATTAACACTATAGAAATAAAAGATTATAATTATAAAATAGTTATATATATATGTATAGCTATCACTATATTATTATTTTTTAGAAAGCTAGTCGTAAAGTTCTGCCGTCAGCCCGACCGTTCGTGCGAGGCAAAATACGAATAACATCCTCCACGTTCCATCCATTTTGCAACAACAATTCACGATTATAAAATCCTGAATCTAACCATTGATTCATTGTAGGATTAAAATATGTTTTAATGTCTTCTACAGACATATTGAATGCTTTAAACGTTTTTACATTTGCTCCCATCGCAGCAAATTTATCCCATGTAAATCCTAAATCATTCAATTGGTGAGGAGTGTATTCTAAATCTGCTAATTCATGCAATGTCATATTTATTTTTAATAAATCCTCTGCTGATATTCCTAACGTATGTTTCAACTGAGACCATGTAAAATCATTTAAATCTTCAGCCTTTATTCCCAACGATACCATATCTTTCCAAGTAAAACCATATTGCAATAAATGAGGAATACTCACATTGTTTCTCATATTTTGCCATGAAATCTTCTCTTGTATACAATCAGCCGGTGTATAACCCATCTTTTTTAATTCAGATAATTTATATCCAGCATTTAAATAATCTTTAAATGATGTTGGTGTGCTTTTAAACGGTGTTAACATAGACAAAATAGTATATAAAAAACTTTCCGCTGGTTTCGGTGTCATTTGGTGTCTTTTAATACGTGCCTCTATCGATGATAACATAGCTATTGATCTATCATCGCCTAAATCTGGTTTTAATTTGATATTTTGAGTTTCAGCACAAAGAGGACATTTCGTATTATAGTTAGTAGCTCTAGATATTACACATGATAAATGAAATTTGTGTCCACAATCAAAAACGGCGATATTTTTTACACCTTTTACTTTTTGATGACATACAATACATGCGTCATTTGTTGTAGACATAATATATAAAGTTATCAATAAAAATAGTTATATTTATAGTTTCTGATTTTAGACTCTACTTATTTTTTACCTTTCTTTTTTTTCACACCCACTGCCGCACTTATTGATGGCGTCGAACTCGCACCATGCAAATGTGGTACTTTTCGCGAAGCAACCGTAGCATCCAATACTTCATCGATGTTTGAAATACTATTACTATCGGAGTATGATAACGGATGGTCACCCAATACACTACCTTCGCCAACTGCAGCCACAGATTTCTCCATACCATCAGCAATTTTTGCTAATTGTGCAACTGCCGTACCAGATTTTACTGCTGCCATCAACTGTTTAGAAATTCCAGAAAGTTTATCGGTTTTATTACCTGCTGCTGCCACCTCAGCTTTTAATGCAGCCGTTACACCTTTAATAACTACAGCCTTTTCATCTGGATTCGAATCGTCATATCCACTTGCTTGAAGTCTACCCAATGCAGCCGCAACTTTGGCTGCATTTATACCTGCCAATGGGCCAACAGCATCAGATTTTTGTAAAGCATATTTTACTCGCAAACCTTTTTCTTCTTGTCTTATTTTATCCCTAACATCTTCCAAATCGGTTTTACCTGAAGCTTTCATATACTCTTCTAATAAACTGTCGTCCCCTGTCTGTTCTAAACTGTCCACAATGTCACCTAAACCAGCTTGTACTTTGTCTTTCATAGTATCTGGAATTAATTTAGACAATCCAATCAATGACGGACCACTAGATGAGGACTTTAATGTCGGTTGAACAGATGCAGAAGTGTAATTCATTCGGTGTAAAATAACATCTACGGTATCGCCTGGTCTACTGTATGAAATGGCAGTTCCAATAATAAAACGATTTACTAATTCGGAATCACCATAATCCATTAGCATATCACCACGTGGACGTACGATAAATTGAAGTTTTTCACGTGGTAAACCTTGTTGAAGTGCACGTTTGTATTGATTTCCACGACCAGTTTGACGTAATTCTGGCAAATCCATACATATGGTTTGTCCTGGGTAAATAACATTTGAACCATTATTGTATAATGTATTTAAACCTGCAATGGTACAAACAAAACCTTGTTCGTATACGTCACGAGATGGACTGAATTCTGTTACTGCTACACCCATATATTGAAGGGTTTTCAAAATTTCTTTTCGTAATGCACGTTGTTTACCTAAAGAATTAGATGTGGTTTCAGCAAATTCTTGATTTGCTAAACCCATTGTAGCTGTTGCTGGTGCTGACAGGCCGTTGGCAAATGAAAACACATGAAGTTCTTTATCATTGTATCTACTGCCTTCAGTGTTGCTTTTTGCAACTAATTCGCCTTCCATAACGCGAAAACATTCATCGTTGGTGGCTGCGTGAAAATATGGGTCTTTGATACGATTATATTTTACATCCTGGTAGTGTCTGATGTCGAAACGCACATTATAATCGAATGAAGTTGGTCTTGCATATGGTTTAATTCTACGTCTTTTAGCTCCTGAGGAATACATGATTTATTAAGTATGTAATAAGATATTTATATAGGTGTTAAATGCTAATAATGGATTTGATATAATTATTATTTTTTAAATTCTCACAAATACTTCCATTCTCTCCAATAGTTTTCCTTGGTCCGTTGAAAAAACCGCACTTCGTTGTCTTTTTAATGGGGTATTCTTAAATGGTAAATGATGTACAATTGCAATTGGTATTCTATACACGCATTCTTTGAATTCTTTATTGCCCTCTTCTAACACTGGTATAAATTGATAATATTCTTCCTCACCTTGAACAGAATTGTCAGTTTTTTGAACCAATTCCCTTGAACCATCTGGACACATAATTGTCTCTGATTGTTTCATTACTTGTTTTCTAAGACCCAACCATACACATTGACCTTTCTTTAAACGTTTATTACCCAACGCACGACCCGCATCCGTTGACCAATAATTTGGTAATCGACATCTTCCACGAACCGTTACATTTAATAAACGTTGAAATTCTGAACTTGTATCCATATCATTAAGCATTACACCAAAATAATGCCAATCCGATAAAATGTTTTCTAAACCTTGTCTATCTGCACGATAACGTCTTTGACCAGGATTACCCATGTTGTCGCTATCTTTTGTTGTTCTCAACAAATAATTCATTACTGGCAAATTTGCCACCACGTGGAATTGATTGCGAGAATTTGAAGAAACATCTTCTGCTTTTACAAATAATATATCGCCCTCGTCATAAGCTTTCTCATATTCTTTATGGAAAGGACGACAAAATAATGGAGCTGCTGCTGTTGAATTCGTTTGTAATTCGGTAACTGATGTACTAAGAGATGGATTTCCTAACGATGCAACCGTTGGTAAACCTCTCTTTCTTGAAACCACATTTGTTGCTGGGATTGCTCCTTTTCTTATAGCACCAGGAGTGGGTGCAGGATTACGTAAAGATGTTCCGAGAATACTTGACATAACTTTTATAAATATTAATACCGTCTTATTTATAGGTGATTTATGAAAATGAGTATGGTGTCATTGATTTTGTGTTACCTGATTTTGATTCTTTTGCCAACGGACCTTTGTAATATTTTATCAAGTCCATCTTATGTTTTGACAATTGTATCCATTGCTTCACCGCACTTGTATTAATACGAGTCTCACCCGTTTGATTGTTCCTAGATAATATATTTTGCTTGCGAAAATGATATTGCATCGTATCCACAAAACGAATTTCACCAGCTATCACACGCTTCGCATTCACACGATGTTTCGCAAAATGATCCCGACAAATCTCAGGTGTTATTTTAGGTGCATCCAAACCTTGCTTTTCCAATGGCTTCTGTACATGCTCCGTAAACATTTCTGCCTGAATACGATAAATCTCATCATCCCTTACATTACCCGTTAATGCTGTGTCTATATCCTCCATACGAGATATTATCTCATGTGCATCACCAGTACCAGCATCACCATGTTTACATAATGGACATTCACAATCTAAACCATGCTCTTCTTCCTCATCGTCTGAGAACGCACAAGGACAAAATTCACCTTCATCGTCTTCTTCACCGTCCGCCGCACCTGGTAAATCTAACAAATTTAATGCCATTTTACATATTAAAAACATATTTATAGTCCGCATTGATTCAATCTTTTATAACTGGCCACGACATGAGACACATTATCACACTGTAAAAGCCCGACACTACAGTTGCATGATTGCATTGGATGAATATATTTCAATAATAAATCGATTTGTTGTTGTTGTTTATTAATGATGTCCAATAAATTTCTATTATCTACTGTCATATTATTTGCATTACCTATTATTATACCATTATCTTTTACTTCAAATGCATTATTTCTTTCACTATCCGTGCCGTTTCCTACAACAAATAAAGATGTAACATCTATTTTATTATATTCTCCCATTGCCGTACTAGCCGTACCAGATGCTTCAGTATTCCTTCCCATGGATGTACTAGCATAACCAGATGCTTCAGTATTCCTTCCCATGGTCGTACTAGCTATACCAGATGCTGTAGTTTCATATCCCATGGCCGTACTAATTCGACCAGATGCTGTAGTTTCATATCCCATGGCCGTACTCATATGTTCAGATGCTTTAGTTTCATACCCCATGGCTGTACTCCACTTAGAAGATGCAACAGTTCTTTGACCCATAGATGTACTAGCATAACCAGATGCTGTAGTAGCAGTTCCCATGGCTATACTATAATCAGCAGATGCTGTACTTTCTCTCCCCATGGCTGTAGCAGCGTTACCAGATGCATTAGTCTTATATCCCATAGAAGTACTAGCATCACCATATGCTGTACTTTCTAATCCCATGGCCGTACTATCTTTACCATATGCTGTAGTATTAGTTCCCATGGCCGTACTATCTTCACCAGATGCTGTAGTTTTATATCCCATGGCTATACTATCTTCGCCAGATGCTGTAGTTTTATCTCCCATGGCCGTACTAAATTTACCAGATGCAGTAGTGTTTATTCCCATGGCCGTACTAACTATACCAGATGCTTTAGTGTTA
>MDTC01243829.1_pt1 | contig 17927 bp, 17 predicted proteins | sample 811181 | NCBI WGS metagenome assembly MDTC01 (sample SAMN05326644, study PRJNA326480) | marine metagenome | isolation source: seawater | place: Pacific Ocean: North | collected 2011
AAGAGGATCAGGAGCATGAGGACGAAATCGAAACTGAAGATGAAACCGAAGATGAAACCGAAGATGAAACTGAAGACGAAACTGAAGATGAAACTGTAGATGAAGATGAATCTCCTGAGCCAGAAGAGGATGAAGATACTGAGTTAGATCAAGAGACCGAATTGGATACTGAATCGTCTGAACAATCAGAAGATGATCATGAATCTGAGCAAGAATGTGATGAAGACGATCAGTCAGAGCCTAACGATATTGAATCTTCAGAGGATGCTGAGGCGGTTGATCATGAGAGCGATGAAGTTGATCAAAACGAATCAAATCATGAACATGCCTCACATGAAGCGCATGATCCTGAGCATGAGCATGAATCTCATGATCACTCGGAAAATGACTCTGAGCTTGGTCATGGATCTCATGCGTCCCGACATGCGCAATCACATCATGATGTTGCCTCACATGAAGGCAATCGTGAATCTCATGATCATGACAACGGCCTTGGTTCATCTGATAACGCATCACAAACATCATCTGATTACCTAAAATCTGCCAAAGATGAGGTTAAAAAGTCTTTGGATAAGCCCAAAGAGGACTATCCTGATTCATCTGACACCAGTCAACAAGCACAGAATTCATCACCTTCAAGTCGGCGAAAATAATTTTTTTGGCATTCTTCTCGTTAATGTTGATTTGTTAATGATGTCGTCGCAATGACGGGTATTGGATGCGTTATTTGTTTAATAATCTAAAATTGCGGCACCCCAGGTGAAGCCGGCCCCAAATGCAAGAAAAAGTAGACGGTCACCTCGCTTTATTTTTCCGCTCTTAGTGGCAGAATCTAGTGCAAGTGGTATTGATGCTGCGCTTGTATTAGCATGATTTTTGAGCGTTAAAATGAGCTTATGTTCTGGGATACAAAGTTTTTTCATCAGTTGTTGTAAAATTCTTATATTCGCTTGGTGCGGTACGATCCAGTCGATGCTTTCAACATCGATGTGATGCTCGGATAGTAAATTTGATGCTGCTTGAAAAAGTTTTTCAACTGCATACTTGAATACTTCTTTGCCTTGCATGGTGAGCTGGCTTTGTCCATTTTTGCTTTCTGTTTTTAGCATCTCACTCCCATTGGCGCTGGATCCACACTTGATTGCGACTAGTCCAGATCTATCGGATCGATTTAATAATACCGCGCCGCTTCCGTCGCCAAAAAGTACTGCTGTTGAGCGATCTTTCCAATCAATTATCTGACTCATGGCATCGACGCCGATTACCAGTATACAATCTTCTTGATGGTTTTTTATTCTGTCATTTGCAAGATTAAGGGCGTAAATAAATCCTGAGCATGCGGCATTAACATCGAACGCGAATGCATTATCAATATCGTAATGATTGCACACTTGGCATGCGATCGAAGGCATTGTTAGGCTCGTTGAAGTTGCAACGATAACAGAAGTGATGGCACGCTTTTCTTTGGCAGCAATTTCAATCAATGGGGCACAATTGCTTATGGCCATAGAAGTAACAGTGTCTTGGTCTGTCATTATATGCCTGTTTGCAATACCTGTTCGTTTGACGATCCACTCATTGGATGTATCCAGTATTTTCTCGAGATCTTGGTTGGTGATTTTTTTATCTGGCAAATAGCTCGCTAGGGCGAGGATGCTGGTTTTCTGTTTCATATTGTTGCGCTGTGATTTCTCATTAATGTACAGATGAAGATGTTTTCTGTAAAGCTTTTGGCCATAATATCCTGTATTTGCTGATTTCATTTTTGCGGATTCCATCTTCACGGATTGAATTCTATTAGATTGTGATCTATTATTGTTCATCATTTTTAATGAGAAAGACATATGGAAAAACTGATACTGGTGACAGGTGCAAGTCGAGGAATTGGTAGCGCAATTTTAGAGAATCTAATTGGCCAAGTAGATGGTACTTTTGTTGGTACTGCAACAAGTCAAAAGGGGCTTGATTCGATTAATGACCTTTTAAAGCGCACCGGAGCAACGGGTCAAGCCATGCTGTGGAACGCATTAGAGAAAGATTCGGCTGATGGATTAGTTTCTGAGATCAAACGTCAGTATGGCATGGCGCCAAATATTCTCATTAACAATGCTGGTATTACGCGTGATCAATTGTTGTTAAGAATGAAGTCTGCTGACTGGGATGATGTTATCCAAGCCAATTTAACTGCATGCTTTCACTTAACGCAAATTTGTTGTAAATCCATGCTGCGTGCTCGGTGGGGTCGAATTGTTAATATGAGTTCTGTAGCAGCCGTTACCGGCAATCCTGGCCAGACCAACTATGCTGCTGCTAAAGCTGGGATGATTGCTTTTAGTAAATCTCTCGCTATGGAAGTTGCAAGTCGTCATATTACTGTGAACTGCGTGTGTCCTGGTTTCATCGATACTGAGATGCTTGATGGGTTAACTGATGATCGAAAAAAATCGGTATATGATCTTATACCGATGGGGCGCTTTGGAACGACAGATGAAATCGCTCACGCGGTTTCATTTCTAGTGAGCGATTTGAGCGCATATATTACTGGATCATGTCTTCATGTTAATGGTGGGCTTGTAATGCTGTAATTTAATGGTATAGTACAAATTTATGAAATAGAGATGGAGGCTCCAAATGGCGCAAAACAATGTTAAAGAAAAGGTATTAGGTATCATCGCAGATCAATTGGATTTAGATCCAAGTGAAATTAAACTAGAATCGTCTTTCGTCGATGATCTCGGTGCTGATTCACTTGACACTGTTGAATTGGTTTTGGCTCTTGAGGAGCAGTTTGATGTGAGTATCCCTGACAATGAGGCTGAGAACATCAAGACTGTGCAGCAGGCGATCGATAAAATTGAGCAAACCGTCGGCAAATCTAAATAATGCGTAAAGTAGCTGTTACAGGTCTGGGTCTCGTTTCTCCAATGGGTCTGGATGCACCATCTGCGTGGACAAATCTTCAGCGTGGCCATTCCGGTATTCGAACAATTCCTGATCCTGAAGGTGCGTACGATGTTATATCTTCTCGCATTGCTGGTTGTGTATGGGACTTCGACCCCTTGAGTCATTTTTCGAAAAAAGAATTAAAACGTTATGATCCATTTGTACAATATGCTATGGTCGCTGCGCAAGAGGCGATGGTCAGCGCTTCTCTCACTGATCATGATGATAGCTTAGATCTCAATCGATGTGGCGTGGTCATCGGTTCTGGAATTGGGGGTCTTTCTTGTATTCAGAACGAGACCAAGAAGTTTTATCTACAGAGCCCTGATCGGCTATCACCATTTTTTATTCCTGCATCGTTGATTAATATGGTATCCGGTTTTGTTTCTCTAAAAACTGGATTTAAAGGGCCTAATTTGTCACTTGTTTCTGCATGCGCATCAGGTTCCCATAGTATCATGTATGCTGCTCAACAGATCGAGACAGGATTGTGCGATGTAATGATCTGCGGTGGAACCGAGCATGGCTCAAATCTTTTGGGCATGTCTGGGTTCGCCGCGTTGCGTGCTTTAAGTACTAGAAATGAAGAACCCCAACTAGCCAGTCGGCCATGGGACAAGGACAGAGATGGTTTTGTGATGAGTGACGGTGCTGGTGTCGTGGTTCTTGAGGATCTTGATCATGCACGTCGTCGTGGTGCAAACATATATGCTATTGTTAGCGGTTACGGAATGAGCGCTGATGCACATCACATGACTCAGCCGTCTGATGATGGCGATGGTGCAGTGCGTTGCATGCAGGCAGCTCTTGATAAGGCGCAAATGTCACCAGATGAAATCGGTTACATCAATGCGCATGCAACCTCAACGCCTGTTGGGGATCAAGTAGAACCGTTGGCTATCAAGAAGGTGTTTTCTGACCATGCGTATCAACTATGTGTGTCATCGACAAAGTCCATGCACGGTCACATGCTTGGCGCTGCAGGTGCTGCCGAAGCAGTCATATCGATTATGTCTTTACATAACCAAGCTGTACCTGCCACGATTAATTTAGACACACCTTCAGAAGGTTGTGATCTTGATTTCGTTCCGCACACCATGCGTGACTTATCTTATAACTCGGTCATGAGCAATAGCTTCGGTTTTGGTGGGACCAATGCCACGCTTATTTTTTCTCGTCCATAATCAGATAATTAATCGCGATTTTTTTGCTGTTCTGTCATTTGTATTGATCTGGTTCTAATTGCCTGTGTTGTCCTTCAGCTGATTGTCTTTTGGTTTAATCACATTTATTTCACTATTATTTTCATTTGAATTGATCTTTTATCTAAATGAATTAAACTGGATGGCACTACGCGTTTTAAATTTTCATGAAAGTTACGACATTATTTAGAATATCAATATTTGCGATGCTCTTTGCAGCGCTTACAACTGTGCTTTACGTGTTTAATATTTACGTTGAGGTTGCGGTCAAGCATCTTGTATCACCTGGCATGTCGCGCCAAATTCTTGTTGAGCGTGGTGTTAAACTGAGGAAATTTTCAAATCAGCTCCATTTAAAGGGAATCGTATCATCGCCCATGCACTTTACTGTGGCATACATTTCCCAACATCCTTCAAAAACACTTCAGGCCGGACTGTATTTGGTTTCTGATAAAGATACATTACTCGACTTGGTTGAAATGGTCGCAAAGGGTCGATCTATCATGGAGTCACAGGCAATTATTGAGGGTTGGGATTGGCGGCAATTACAGCGTTCACTACGTCAAGAAAAGCGTTTTAGGATTTCAGGTGAGCGCGATGTTCTTGCGCGTTTGAATCGAGAAGCGACAGCTTCAATTTGGGGAGTGAAATTGAATCATGTCGAGGGGCTTCTAATGCCTGATACTTATAAATTTCGTCGCGGCGTTAGCGATATGGAAATTATTGTTGACGCTTTTAATAGACAGTCTAATTTTATGCGTGAACAATGGCAAAACCGCGATAAGCTAGCTGGTTATCGTACGCCTTACGAAGCGCTGATTGTTGCTTCATTAATCGAAAAGGAAAGTCGTTATCCTAATGAATACTCTAAAATAGCAGCCGTCATACTGAATAGAATTAAAAAGAAGATGCCTATCCAAATTGATGCATCGATTTTGTATGGCCTGGGTCGTCATCAATCAAGAGTAACGTATCGGGATTTGAAAAAAGATACGCTATACAATACCTATCTGCACAGAGGTCTTCCTCCAACGCCGATTTCGATGCCAAGTAAACGTGCGATCCATGCTGCTTTACATCCTTATAAATTTGATGCGCTTTTTTACGTGCTTGACAGCACTAAAAAAAATCAGCATATATTCACTAATAATTTTGAGTCTCATCTTAAAGCTAAGTACAATAATAAGAAGTAATAATTGATTTTTGGAGAATTGCATGACAAAGGGTTTATTTGTTTCGATTGAGGGCATCGAAGGTGCGGGAAAAAGCACCCTTATTGAACATCTTAAAAAGCATGCCCAATTTCAGTCTGATACGCTTTTTACTCGTGAGCCTGGTGGAACGCCTATTGCAGAGGCGATCAGAAAAATTTTAGTGAGTCGTGAACATAGCGACATGGAGGCAATGACAGAGCTACTACTCGTTTATGCTTCAAGGCAAGAGCATATTAGAAAAGTGATTGAGCCTGAGTTATCAGCCGGTAAAATAGTTATTTCAGACCGATTTTACGACGCCAGTTATGCTTATCAAGCAGGTGGTCGACATCTTGATGTTGATATTTTGGCGAAACTAGATGACTGGGTCGTGCAAAAGACGACTCCTCGCTTAACTATTCTTATCAAAGCACCCATTCAGTTGTGCTTGGATCGTGTATACTCTCGAGGGAATCAAGATCGTTTTGATGATGAGTCATCTCCGTTTTTCATGGCTGTTCAATCAATGTATACGCAGCGGGCTGATCGTGATCCAGATCGTTTTTTGATTGTTGATGGCACTCAATCTCCGGATGAAATATTGGATATTTGTGTGTCTAAAATATTGTCACTTCGTAAATTGTGAGTGCGTTTCCTTGGCTAACCCCGCTGTATGAATTAGTCAATCAGCGGTTTATCGATGCATCTTGGCCATCAGGTTATCTCTTGCCGTTATCCGGGGATCTAGGCGGTCTTGAGATCGCTGGAACGATTGTTAGGCGTTTATTATGTGTTAATTCATCTGATGCTTCATGTCGTACATGTAAGCATTGTAGGCTGATTTTGGAGGATGAGCATCCTGATCTCATCACGATTCGTCCCGACTCAGAAGCTTCTCTACCGAGCATAAAGATTGACTATTTACGTGTTGCAATTGAACGAATAAGTAAAGCACCCACATTAAGTTATAATCAAGTCATTTATATTCAATCGTGTGAGCTCATGACCACGCAGTGTGCCAATGCGCTCTTGAAAACTTTAGAAGAACCAAAATCAAACTTATACTTGGTGCTACAGGCAAACAATACCCAAAAACTGTTACCTACAGTGAGGAGTCGATTGTTTATTGAAACTGTTAATCTTCACCCTGAGATGATCGCTTCCTATGCCGATCAATGTCTTGCGGAATATCCTCAATATGACTTTTTACGCCATACACATAAGCAGATGCCTGCAAGTTTTAGGACACTTGTAAGTGATACCGGCCTTCCAAAATTGTATCAGCTTTCTTTGAGCATTCTCTTAACTTCGACCTGGCAACCCCTAACGCAATTATCGCAGATTGCTGATTATTCAGTGGATGAACTCATGGATGCCTTTTTGTTTTGTCTTCTGGCAATCTTCTATCGACAACAAGGTTTAATTCAGCATAGTGCTTTGTCTCGAGCAATCCTCAAGCATGCCCCATGTGACAATGACTACCATCCATCTCTTATTGAGATTTCTTCTATTATCGATTTGTGCCTTGATATAAAAAGAAAGTTGTCATCCCGAATATCGCTTAATCCAAATCATCTTAAATCGTCATTGATGATCAAAATTTGGCGGTTGCGTCAATAACTACCGATGTGAAAAGTGGTATCCTTATTTGTTGATATCTTGTAATACAAGCGATTTGGGTCCGTGACCGAGTGCTTGAAAATAATCGAATGGAATACAGTGCACTTCGTAGCCGAGCTGCGCTATTTGTTCTTGCGTTTCATAGCAGTTATCAGCAACGATTGCACCTGAAGATGTCATTAATGATTGTGTGGGGGCTTTTGATTGCTCATCCCTGATATTCATGATTTCATATATCTCTGTTAAATAACTTAAACTATGCGGATCTAGGGCATCAATGTCACAGATGAGTTGGCCTTCATTGATCATGAGAATAGCGTCGATTAATTGTGATTGTCGGTCTCGTAATGATAGATCTATGACTTTTTTTCCAGTTGTTGACCCAATGCGATTAGCCATTTCAAGTGATGTATTGTTGCCGTAACACATGAGAATTGAATCATTGACATAGATTGTGTCTACACTCCCGTTAAATAACATTGGACGCTTATGGTCAGGATGCATCTGATTTGTTGCTATCTCGTAATCGCATAGCTGATCTTCTTGGCTTATGGCAGCTGCGAAATAAGGTGCACATTGATTTGCAATATCATTATTATAGCTGAGCATTATCTTTTGATTTAGCAGTAGTGCATGTCTGGCGGTGAGGTGAAAGTTTTTAGTGTAAGACGGTTGGCTGATTGTTGTGACTTTGTGTCCAAGTTCTAGTAACTTTTCATGTAGCCCTTGCCATTGCTTTATGCAATGCTCTTGGTTACTATCCTGAGCGATTTCAGTAATCTCAGGTTTGGACATAATAAAATGATCCACGTTATTTCTGATGATAAGGATGTTAGTACTCTAAGTTTTATTGATATGTTTGTCAATCTTGATGTTATTCCATAGCTTGGGCATTTTTATTTTAACCGTTACAACGGTTTGCATAGATTAACTTGAAATTTCATGTGGCATTGACCATAATTAATTGTTTAATATGACAATTGGTGATTCTTTCTATGAAGATGGTTCATGCTTTTCTTAATGGTTTGTCAGAAATTGTGCGTGGTTCATACAGTCAGTTTCGGTATCCCAGGGTTCGATTAATTTACGGTGGGACATTCAACCCGATTCATAACACGCATGTTGAAGTTATTCGTTATTTATCTGTTAAATTCCCTGATGCCGTTATTCATGTTATGCCCAATGCTTATTTGCCATCAACGTCATCGATGCCCTCACCACAAACGAGGTTGCAAATGATTCGTGTGGCACTTGCAGATATGCTTGCTACAAATGGTTCGGCAGAGCATCCAATGTCGTCTGGTGTTTATTTGGACGAAACTGAGCAGGATATTCCTTATCCCAGCGTCACATGGCAAACAGCCAAAAAGTTAATGCACCAATATCCTGATGATAAGATTGCGTGGGTGGTCGGCTCTGATGTGCTTTTGAGTCTTCATCGATGGCCGGATTGGAAGAAATTATTCGATTACTGTCATCTTTATGTCATCCCTAGAAAAGAATGGTTAATGCCGCCACACAGGTCCGTATTATGCTATATTGATGCTATGGTAGGTAATGAAAATGAATCATCTTTAAGATTATTTGATGATGATTCTAGGGGTGCATTTTATTCAGCTCAAGCTTTACGAGGATGTGTGTTTACCGATTCTCAATTTCCTCTTTCTGACGTTAGCTCTACAATGGTTCGCCAGATGATTTCTGATGGCGTTGACTGTCCCCATTTGCATCCCGACGTGTTTAATATCATACGACTTAACCAACTATATACATCAGATAATTGAAATATCAGTGATCTTTTGTATTGAATGCAATGATGTAAGGATGAGCCATTGTTGTGCTTGTGAGGCTTTGCTAGATCATAAAAATCAAAGCTGTATTTTTCTTACACGGTTCAATTGTGTTACTATTGCTCCAATGTTGTTGTGGATGATAAAAAATTTCCAGAATTTTGTTCTTTTCACTTGAAAAATACATTTAGACTACAATATCAGATAATAGGTTATGCAATGCATGATAATGTTAATAGCAAAAAGGAGTAAACAATGGTAACTAAGTTAACACCACGGCACGATAGAGTGCTCGTTAAGCCTGATCAAGAAGAGGAAAAATCTGCTGGAGGTATAATGCTAGCACCCTCTGCTAACAAAGAAAAACCTCAAAGAGGGACTGTCGTTGCAGTAGGTGAGGGCAAATACGTTGATGGAAAGATTGTACCGATTGATCTTGCTGTAAATACGAAAATCTTATTCAGTAAATACTCAGGTACTGAAGTTAAAGTTAATGGTGATGATATGCTCGTGCTTCGTGATGAAGACATCATCGCTGTTGAAGCATAATTTATATTAGGAGATTAAATAATGGCAAAAGAAATTACTAAAAAAATGGATATGGTTGCTGCGGTTAATACGCTTGCAGATGTTGTGGCTGTAACATTAGGGCCTCGTGGAGACTGCGTGCTGTTGGAATCTAGCTTTGGTGCCCCAAAACTTACAAAAGATGGTGTCACAGTGGCTAAGGAAATCTCTGATAAGGATCCGAGAAAAAATGCTATCATTCAGGCTGTTAAAGAAGCAGCTAAAACAACGAACGAAAAAGCTGGTGACGGTACAACAACTGCTACTGTGTTGACTAGAGATATCTACACTGAAGCATACCAGGCTGTCGCAGCAGGTGTTTGTAAACAAAAACTTAAGCGCGGAATCAGTTTTGCTGCTGACGAGGCGATGAAGGTTCTTGATGAGATCTCAATTTCTTGTAAGACAAATGAGATGATACAACAAGTTGGCGCTATCTCTGCTAATAATGATTCAAAAGTAGGTGAAATTATTGCTAAGGCCATGAGTGCTGTGGGTAAAGAAGGTGTAATAACTGTTGAAGAAGGTTCTGAAGTTAATGATACAACTAAGATCGTCGAAGGTATGCAGTTTGAGCGAGGTTACTTATCGCCATATTTCATTACCAATCAACAAAATATGTCTGCGGAACTTGAGAATCCATTGATTCTTCTTGTTGACAAGAAAATATCAAATATCAGAGACATGTTGACATTGTTGGAAGGTGTAGCTAAAGCCGGACGACCGTTGCTCGTTGTTGCTGAAGATGTTGAAGGTGAAGCGCTTGCCACACTTGTTGTCAACAACATGCGTGGAATTGTTAAAGTTTGTGCTGTAAAAGCTCCTGGTTTTGGCGATCGTAAAAAAGCAATGTTAGAAGATCTTGCTGTGCTCACAGGTGCTCAAGTTATTTCTGAGGAGGTTGGGCTAACGCTTGAATCAACGACAACGGATCACCTTGGTTCGGCTAAGCGTGTCGTGGTGAGCAAAGATGATACGACGATTATCGATGGTGCAGGCTCTGCTGATGATATCAAGTCACGTGTAGAATTAATCCGTTGTGAAATTGAAAATAGCACCTCTAACTATGACAAAGAGAAGCTACAGGAGCGAGTGGCAAAGCTTGCTGGCGGAGTTGCAGTTATTCGAGTTGGTGCTGCCACTGAAATTGAAATGAAAGAGAAGAAAGCTCGTGTAGAAGATGCTCTAAACGCAACAAGGGCCGCTGTTGAACAAGGTATTGTTCCTGGTGGCGGTGTCGCATTGATTCGAGTTGCTGAGCGGTTAAAGTCTCTCAAGAGCTCTAATGAAGCTGAAAACATTGGAATCAATGTCGTTGTTAAGGCACTTTCAGGCCCACTAAGACAAATCGTTAAAAACGCTGGTGGTGAATCCTCAGTTGTTGTTCATAATGTTAAGTCTGAGACTGGTAATTATGGATATAATGCAGCCGATGATACCTACGGGGATATGGTCAAAATGGGCATTATTGATCCTACTAAGGTAACAAAAACAGCGCTTGAGAATGCTGCATCGATTGCTGGTATGTTAATCATTACCAGCTATATTGTTACTGATGAGCCTAAATCCAGTGAACCAGCTGATGCTGCTGGTGCCGGCGCCATGGGTGGCATGGGTGGCATGGGTGGTATGGGCGGCATGATGTAGTCCAAAGCATTCACTGTTTAAAGAATAAAGGTCCTTCGGGACCTTTATTTTTTGTCAATGATTTATATTCGGACTAAAAATCCCATTTGCTCTCTCAACCTGATGTGAAAATTGCAATCATCGTTTTTTTCCATATAATAAGATGATGACAAATATTCAGCCTCAGCCATTATTTGATAATCTTCAGTGGTTTTCTCCAAATGAGTATCACCCTTGTGTGCGCGATTACTTATCGACGATCGCAATTCCCGGTATTTTAGATGAATATCATCATGCACTACGATTCTTATATTCTTATAGAGGATCTTATGATACTTTCAACAGTTATCGACGAGAGATCGAACGCTTGTGTCAATGGTGCTGGCTGATTAAGCAATCACTGATTAGAGATATTGACCGTCATGCAATCGAAGAATATTTCGACTTTGTAATAAATCCACCCAAAAACTGGGTTTCTGAGTCGCACAGTCAGCGTTTCAATACAGGTGATGATGGTGTCCGTGTCCCTTGTGCAGCCTGGAGGCCTTTTTTAAATCGTCGTCTCAATAAAAATATGTCTTCTGTGCCGATGGGGCTGTCGCAATCCTCATTACGAGCAATTATCTCTGGAACGAGTACGTTTTTTACCTATCTTCAACAGGAAAATTATTTGGATAAAAATCCTGTGATGTTGATTCGTCAAAAAAGTCAGTTAATCCAGAAACAGCAACATACACGTATTACTCGAAAACTGAATGACGTACAATGGCATTTTTGTGTTCGTGAAATCGAGAAGTCCTGTGCACAGAATGTTGATTATGAGCGTTTACTGTTTATTTTTTCTGCTTTTTTTCTTATGGGTTTGAGAATCTCTGAGTTGGCTGACTCACCAAATCGACAAGTGGTAATGAGTGATTTTTTTCGAGATTCTAGTGATCTCTGGTGGTTTCGTTCGGTTGGCAAAGGTAATAAAATGCGTGAAATTGCTGTCTGTGATGCCATGCTTGATCAATTGAGGCGTTATCGCAAATATCTTGGATTGTCTGGGTTACCAAAGCCGCATGAATCAATACCTATGATTCCAAAGTTAAAGGGGCTAGGGGGTATTGGTATAAGGCAGCTGAGGAAGTTAGTCCAAAACGGTTTTGATCTTACAGTAGATGCTCTGCGTCTGGCTGGTCGTGACCAGGATGCTGATGATATGCGCTCTGCAACGGTACACTGGTTGAGACATACTGCGATATCGAAAGATGTGATTTTTCGTCCGAGAGAGCACGTAAGAGATGATGCAGGACATCAATCTGTGCAAGTCACTGATCGTTACATAGAGGTTGATATGCAGGCTAGGCATGCGACTGCAAGGGGTAAGAAATTAATTAATTTTGAAGGTACAAATGATATATAAAATAGATATTGAAGCTAACGGTAAGACCACACTTAAAACCTCAATCAAAGGGAAACCTTTGTTGTTCCATCCACGCTTGAATAAGGGGAATGCGTTTTCATATAAGGAGCGAAAGGATTTTGCACTCATGGGCAAGTTGCCTCCAGTAGTTGAGAGCTTAGATACCCAAGTTAACCGCGTGTATCATCAATACTCAAGGGTCAAAGGGAACCATGCCAAAAGCATTTTTTTGCATGCGTTATTCAATATCAATGAGATTTTGTTTTATGCACTTGTGACACGTTATATTTCTGAGATAACTGACAAGCTTTATACACCAACAGTGAGTGAATCGGTTAAAGATTACAGTGTTGAATATCGCCAGCCCCGAGGGATTTTTATCAGTTATAAAGATGAGGAGTTCATCGAAGATATATTGGCTAACAGGACTAATAGCGAGCTTGATATCATAGTGATCAGTGATGGTGAGGCAATTCTTGGTATTGGTGACCAAGGCGTTGGGGGTATGGGCATTCCTGTGGCAAAGGCTGCAATGCATGTGGTTGCTGGCGGGGTATCGCCTTACCGTATTGCACCGCTGTTTGTTGATGTTGGGACAAATAATGCTGCTCTTCTTAAGGACCCGTATTATTTAGGTTTAAAAGAGACGCGGTTGGGCCCAGATGCGTATCGTAAATTTCTTACACTCCTCCTAAACAAGATTTATGCTTTGTTTCCGGATGTTGTTATCCATTTTGAGGATTTTTCTAAGAATAATGCTAGATGGTTGCTAGATACTTTTGGAAAGTCTCATCCGTGCTTCAATGATGATATTCAGGGTACTGCAGCGATCGTTCTATCAGCTATTATGACTGCTCTGCATCGAAAAAATGAGTCCATTGCTGATCAGCGGATTATGCTTGTTGGTCCAGGTGCCGCTGGTCTTGGAATCTTAGAAACTTTATTGGCTTATCTGAAAATTAACGCGCCTGCTACTGATGATTTTTGTTCTAATATTTGGCTTATTGGTCGTAATGGAGTTGTTACTGACGATATCGATGATGATTATCTAAAACCATTTGCTAAAGATCGTTCGCTTGTCGAGCATTGGACTGACACTAGTTTTGAGACTGCTGTTAAAAAGGTCAAGCCGACAATTTTAATTGGGGTTACTGGTAAGGCTGATTTGTTTCACGCTGATATTATCAAAGAAATATTTGATCATGTTGAAAAGCCTATTATTCTTCCATTGTCAAATCCATCTTTACAGTCTGAATGTGTTCCTCAAGCTGTTTATGACCAGGTAGATCAACCATTTTTTATTGCAACTGGTAGTCCTTTTGCCATCCAAAAGGATAGTGAAGTTATGCCTGTTTCTCAATGCAATAATTTGTATGCATTCCCAGCTATTGCATCGGGTATGGTTGCTTGTAAGGCAAACCGATTGTCTCAGGAGATGATTATTGCAGTCGCTGAACATATCAGTCGTTTTACGCTTTCTCGTTATGATAATCACATGACGATTACTCCAATGCTTGATGACTTATCCGATGTCGCAGATGAAGCAGCTGTTGGCTTGATAAACTCTGCTTGTAAATCTGGCTCTGCGCAAGTTGATTATGACACGGCCCTACAGCGATTTAATCAGTTAAAGTGGACGCCACATTATATTGACTATGTCTACACATCTGGCATTATAGAAGAATCAGCATGATTGTTTTAACATCTTAAACAGGAAATTACGGATGTTTGTTTTTCGAAAATTCATATTACTGGTCATTATTTTTTTTGCTGGATTGCATGTGTACGCTGATGACCACTATCGGCTTATCTTGCGTAACAAAACTAAGTATCCAATTGATGTAAAAATTTCTTCTACTGTTGATGGTCTTGACTACGTAAATATTAAATCTATTCGGGTCGCAGCTGGTGATGTGCTATCACAGGAACAACGCATTGGAACATCCACGCGCGATTCAATCGTTCGTATTGATAATGACTTTGAAACTTGCATTCTAAACCAGGGAAGCTATCCTATTGCGATTCCCAGCGATTCGATACATACTACTGAGCCTCTGACAACATTGGAGGTCGCTTCGCCAAGAAATAAAAAATATGCTTGTGTGGTTAGTTTGCGCTGAACGTATGATCAACGCTTGATGTAAGATCGACAATTTGGCATTTATTGGTGACTATGCGCGTGTTCTTGTTCCTGCTTACGTGCTTGGCTGGCTTTTGACTTACTCAATGTTTGTGACCCCATAGGGTACGTGTCCTGTTGGTACTTTTTCTGCTGACCTGGTGCAGTTTGTGAGTCTGTCATCGAAGAATATGTCAGGATTATATACTGATAGCACATTTGATTTATCATGGTTTCCTAAGAAAAAAGATTCATCGATGGTGACATTCCATGTTCTCAGCGTTCTGATTACGCGTTCGTGTGCTGGAGCTGATCTTGCTGTTACAAGCGCTGTTCTGATTAGTGACTTATCAGTTAACGTCTGTTGTATCTTGCTAAAACCTCTTATAAATGATGAAAAGGGTCCCTGAGGTAATGCTACGTGTGCGTGTTGCTTCTCATTTTTTATGAACGCATCTAAGCCATGTTTTTGATTTATTTTTTCGATTTCATCTGAAAAAAGCACACAGTCTGCATCAAACGCAACTCTTAGTTGTGGGTTTTTTTCGTTGTAGTGTTGAATTTTATCGGTTAGTATCGTGGCCGATGCGATCCCAATTTTCAGAGCATCTGCAACATCGACTGCATTTGCTGATAAGAATAAATCTACTTTGTATGCCTTTAAGTACTGATGTACGGGTTGGCCATCTGAGAAAATTGCACGTGTGATCGCTAGTCCATAATGTTCAATTGAGTTGAAAACTCTCAGTCCTGAATCAGCTGAATTTCTTGAGCAAAGTATGACCTCGACAATGGCTTTTTCGGTGCTTTTATTTAGATTTAGAAGTTTTTTAACCAAGCTGAAGCAAACGCCTTTCTCTAATGGTTGTGACTCCAGCTCTCTTTGGTAAGCTTTGTAGGCTGACAAGCCGTCTTTTTCAAATACCTTATTTCCTTCGTTGAAGTTGAAAAGTGCTCTTGTGCTTATGGCGACGACTAACATGATTTCTCAGTGTTGTTTCAATGCTTAACCCTAATCTTTGTGACTCATTAAGTCAATAACCATCATTAATTGATTTAATTTTCTTGAAAGTTGTCATCTTGTTGGCAGTTTTTCTTTCTCATTAACTCGTGGTCAATGATTAAAGAGTCGCCAATCACATTTGTTGTGAAATCTTTGACTGTCCAGGTTGGTGAATTCTGCGAGGCTAATGAGATTATCTGCGTATTTTCCATTGGTCTCTGTATTTCAATGTTGTCTTTGACTAAATAGAGCGTTAACCGCGTCGTAGCCATCCAGTTCGTGTTGCTGCTTTTATCATGAGTGTCAATTTGTTTTACGTGTGTTGATTCCTGCTTTTCTCGCATGATCATCGTATTGTTGAGCATGATCTGAAAGTTCTCATTATCCTTGTAGTATTGTTCAATGCTGTTTGCAACTTCTGGGCTGAAGTTTACTTCTTTCAAGCACGCTTTGTTTGTTGCTTCGTTATGATTAAAAACACAATTGATTGATTGTTGAGCGATTGCAGTAATTGTTTCTTCAGTGCTTGCATGAGCAACAATAATCACTGCCATGAGAAAACTGAACGGAAAATATTTTTTTATTGACATCAATGGCATAATAATCCTTTTTGTGTGTTTGTTAGCGTTTGTATGGCTTGGTAGATTTCAATACCGAACTTCTCAATTAGTTGGCTGTCTTTGATCGACGCTGGCTTTTGAATATTGTCTTGATTTGATCCAATCGACTTGAGGTAGTCTGATTCTCTAATTTTTGTGGTTAAATTGGCCTCTGCTGTGACGAGTTTTGGCGAAACGATATCTGGATCGATACCTGATTGTTGTACCACTTTGCCAGAGGGGGTGTAATAGAGACCAGTTGTGATTTTGATTGCTGAGGTATCGCTTAATGGTAGGACGGTTTGGATAGAGCCCTTACCAAAGCTTCTTTCTCCAATGATTGTTGCTCTTCCGTGGTCTTTAAACGCGCCAGCCATGATTTCCGCACCTGATGCAGATCCTGAGTTGATGATGATTGCAATTGGCAGTCCGTCAGTCATATCCTCACTTTTAGCTTTGAACTCTTGTGTTACATTTAGATTGCGCTCTTTTGCAGATGCTATGACACCTTGATACTTCATTGTCTTTTTATCTAGGAATAAGTCACTGACTTCTATTGCAGACTCCAGCACACCGCCTGGGTTATTCCTTAAATCGATAATTAGTCCACTGATGTTCTTATTTTTTTTCATTATAGATGCGAGTTGTTTTTTAACTTCCAATGCAGTTGGCATGCCAAAGTAACTGATTCGTAAGTATACGATATCGTCGCTTAACATCTCAGAGCGGACAGTTGGTGCCTTTATCTGCTTTCTTGTGATATCGAAGGTTATCGGTTTGTTTTGTCCTGGTCTGACGATTGTTATTTTAACCTTGCTTCCCTCTTTGCCTTTGATTTGTGCAATGGCTTCGTTGAATCCAATATCGAAAACAACAGCACCATTGACATGCGTGATCAGATCACCGTTCTTAATGCCTGCCAGCGCTGCTGGTGAGTTATCTAATGGTGCAACAACTTTTAATATGCCGTCTTGTATTGTTACTTCAACCCCTATGCCTGTGACTTGTGCGTTGGTTGCATCGTTTAACGTGCTGAAATCGTTGATATCAAGATAATCAGAGTGGGGGTCTAGTTGATTGAGCAGTCCTCTAATTGCCTTCTCAGCAATATCATTGTCACTCATGCTATCAATGTAGTTTTGTTTGAGTAATGCCATAGTCAGAGCAAGCTGGTTAATTTTGTTGCTTGGATCGTAGCTAACTGCAAAGCTTGGTGTATTCATACATATTAGTAGCGGGATAAGAAATTTCTTTAGCATGGATGCTCAATTCATTACATAACAATTAATATATAGTGTTTTAGTCTTTTGATAAAGTGATTCTTGTTTATGCTCGTGCATTTCTCTTCAATGTTTGATGCACAACTTGCACAATGATTGATTACGTGGCATTGTTAATTTTAATTTGTGTTGTATTATGAAAAATATTCTTTTTACCGGATCGATTCCTGCATTAGTAACTCCTTTTGTTCAGGACGAATCTATTGCGCTTGCTGACTGGAAAAAGTGGGTTGCTTGGCACGATGCTCAGGCCAGCCGTTCAGTCGTGTTGTTTGGCAGTACTGGAGAGGGGGTGAGCTTATCACTCAGTGAACGTGAGTGCTTACTCAAGAGTGCTCGAAAATCTCTTGAGTCCACTGCGATGATTGTTGGTGTTTCTAGTCCCTCTACTGAGAGTGCGATCGTACTAGCCAAGCAGGCTAAAGCATGTGGTGCGCAGGCAATTTTATTGACAACGCCTTATTATGTAAAACCAGACCAAAATGGACTATGCCAACATTTTTTACGTGTTGCGCAAGCTGTCAAGATGCCGATCATTCTCTATACGGTGCCTAGTCGAACAGGGATAGACTTCACTGAA
>MDTC01026765.1_pt1 | contig 17923 bp, 15 predicted proteins | sample 811181 | NCBI WGS metagenome assembly MDTC01 (sample SAMN05326644, study PRJNA326480) | marine metagenome | isolation source: seawater | place: Pacific Ocean: North | collected 2011
CGGATCTGCTTTCATTCCCAGTTGCCTTATGCTCGTTTCTCTTGGGCATTATTGGTTGTCTTGATTGTTTCCTGCACCAGTGAAGATATTCTGGGAGCAAAATTAAGCGATATCAGTAATCATTTGATGCAGACCGAACTACCAGACCCCGAAAAAATCTCTGAACTTCCAGAGGACGGAGGTCCTGAATTCAACCGTTTAATCTTTGAGAGCAGTCCCTATCTTTTACAGCATGCCCGTAATCCCATAGATTGGAGGGCATGGAATGAAGAGGCTCTGGAACTAGCCAACATCGAGGATAAACCCATCTTTCTGTCCATTGGTTACACCACCTGTCACTGGTGCCATGTAATGGAAAGAGAGTCTTTTGAAGACCCCGAGGTCGCTCAACTACTGAATGAAAATTATATATGTATCAAGGTCGACCGGGAAGAGAGGCCCGATCTCGACAATGTATATATGTCGGTCACTCAAATGATAACCGGTCGGGGTGGTTGGCCCATGACCATCATCATGTCTCCTCAAAAAGTTCCCTTTTTTGCCGGCACGTATTTTCCCAAATCTTCGATGCTCGACCTGCTTCCTCATTTTGCCCGCATTTGGATGGATGAACGGGAAAAAACCGATGAAATTGGACGGGCAATTATAGAAAATCTGAACAAGGCACAGGCTAGCCAGTCCGGAGGGGATCTAAATGCAACTCATTTGGACCGTTGTTATGAGGCATTGTCCGTGGCTTACGACCCAGTGTATGGTGGTTTCGGACAGGAACCAAAGTTTCCCACCCCCCATGCCCTCTCCTTTTTGCTTCGCTATTATCACAGGTCAGGAAATGAGAAAGCCTTGGAAATGGTCACCCATACGCTCCGGCAAATTCGACTAAGTGGAACTTATGATCAAATTGGCTGGGGTATTCACCGGTATTCCACCGACAATGAATGGCTTGTTCCCCACTTCGAAAAGATGCTCTACGATCAAGCACTCTTTTCCACTGCGTGCCTAGAGACTTATCAGATTACCAGAGATTCTTTTTTTAAGGAGGCATGCGAGCATACACTGGCTTATGTAGATCGGGAACTTTCATCCCCAGAGGGCGGATTTTACTCCGCAGAAGATGCGGACAGTGAGGGGATAGAAGGAAAATTCTACCTATGGAAAATGGCAGAAATCTCCACCCTTCTGAGCGAAGAGGATGCTGCTCTTTTTATCGACCTTTACCAGTTCGAAGAATCGGGTAATTATTTAGATGAATCAACCCGTACAAATACCGGCTCCAATATTCCTCACCTGAAAAAATCCATTTCACAATACGCTAAGGAAAATAGCCTAGATTTAGTGCAACTTTCGAAAAGGTTGGAAAAAATTCGAACAATACTTTTCAAGAACCGGGAGAAACGAATACACCCCCAATTGGATGACAAGATATTGACCGACTGGAACGGATTGATGATCTCTGCCTTTGCCCGAGCCGGGCAGGCATTTGGGAAAAAGGAATACATTAAACGGGCGAGTAAAGCAGCTGATTTTTGCTTGAAGGAACTTCGCCAGGCAGATGGCAGGTTGATCAAGCGCTGGCGTTTAGGGAAAGCAGGATTACCTGCCCACTTGGAAGACTATGCCTTCCTCGCTCAAGGACTCCTTGACCTCTACGAATCAGCAAATGATTCAAAATACCTAGTGCATGCCAAGCAACTCATCGATTTTGCCCGTGACTTTTTTGAAGACCGGATAACGGGGGGATTTTTTCTTACCTCCAAGGATGGAGAAAAATTATTAACCCGGCCAAAGGAGATTTATGATGGGGCCATTCCTTCCGGTAATTCAATCATGGCAATGAACCTTGCAAGAACTTGGAAGATTACTGGAGAAGAACGATATCGGGACTGTTTAAACCGTTCTTTTTCTGCATTTTCCGGTTTTTTAAAAACTCATCCGTCAGGAGCGGAGAATTTTTTACATGCTCTCGCCTTTGCACTTCATCCACCCTATGAGATTGTGATCGCAGGTGATCTTCAAAAAATTCCAACTCAGTCCTTTTTAGAAGAAGTAAAAAATCGGTTTCTTCCCTTCAAAACATTGGTTTATTTACCTAGCAACCAGACCAATTATGATCTTGTTAAGTTAGCTCCTTACCTTGGTGCCTTTGCCAAAGTAAAAAAACCCACTTTTTTTCTCTGCCGGGATTACGGCTGTGAGCAACCACAAACGGAGTTGGATCAAGTTATCGATATACTTGATCGCTTAGCCAAAACCGAACAAAAGTATACAAATAACTAGGCTTTTTCCGCTGAGGCGAGAAGAGTTTCAAAAAATGGTTTTTTATTTTCTTTTGCCACAACTTCAACCTTTGCTCCACGAAAACCGGCATCCCCAATCATTCGATAAAGCTCATTCTGCCCAAATCCCAGCCAATGATCTCCATATAATTCACGGGCCTTCTCAAACTGATGTTTTTTTAAATCAATCACGATTAATTGACCTCCTGGCTTAAGTACACGAAAGGCCTCATTCAGGGCAATTTCCGGCTTTTGAGCATGGTGAAGAGATTGGCTCATCAAGGTCAGATCTACGCTATTTGCGGGCAGCGGGATTTTTTCTAGGTCCCCAAGTTTATATTCCAAATTAGATAACCCTTTTCTCTTAGCTAAATCAGTACCAAGCCTGACCATGCTCTTAGAACTATCCACACAGATCACTTTTCGTGCACGGTCTGCAAGCAGTTGAGAAATCATTCCATCCCCAGCTCCCAAGTCTACAATGGTAATGGATGGAACTAGGCGAAAAAGAAAATGCCCGATCGCTTCCCATGTTCTGCCAGGAACATAGTTCTTACCCAGCCTTTCCGCAACTTCATCAAAGTAACGCTCTGATTCACTTCTTCTTCGTTCAATAATTCGGGAAAGTGCCGATTGATCACTTTCCCAAAATTCCTCCTCGGATTCTCCAGAGATTGCCAGGCGGATAAATTCAAACTTAGAGGATGAATCCACCTGTAATGCATAGTATGTGCGCTTTCCATCTTTTCGGTCAGAAACCAGGTTATTTCTTTTCAATAATCCAAGATGAGATGATATTCGGGACTGCCCCATTTCCAAAATTTCCTGCAGTTCAGCAACCGATAATTCCTCCTGCCCAAGTAAACGCAACATACGTAACCGGGTAGAATCTGACAGAACCTGTAAAACCTCGGTAATTTTCATTATTGGAGGTTGTAAAGTTCCCGAACTAATACCGCAACGGCAATTCCTTAAACAGTAACTGAGAAATTATTGGGAAGCAGATGCATTCGGTGGGATAATCGATATATCCCTGAGGAACGAGATATTTATCCGGGTTAGTTCTTGTCTACCCAACGACTCAGTCCTTGGATAACCAATGCCTGTTCATTACCCTCAATATCGATCTGTACATTATCTCCTACTTTTTTTCCAATTATACTCTGACCCATTGGGGTAAGGTAGGAAAGAATGTTGTTTTCTGGATCGCTATCCCATGCCCCAAGTATGGTGTATTTAATTTTCTCTCCAGTACCCAAGTCTCTCAACTCCACGATCGATCCAATACCAATAGTATCAGTTGATGCTTCAGTAAAATCGGTTGCCTTGGCACGCATCAAATCAGCCTGCAATTCAGCCTGACGGGCAAGTAAAACTTTCTGGTCATCCTTTGCCATATGATATTCCGCATTTTCCTTTAGGTCTCCCAATTCGCGGGCCTTTTCAATTGCCAAGGAATTCTCGGGTATTTTTTCCTTGGTGATCAGGTCTAAATCGGCAAGTTTTCGATCGTAGCTTTCTTTAGATACAATCAAGGTATCTTCCATTGAAGTGCTGGCAGAAGAAGCATCTGATGTCTGCTCACCATCGAGCATGGATTGAATTTTAGGAAATTTTTTGATAAATCGGGCGAGCAAAGATCTTTTTGTAAGGTCTTCAAATCCGGGGTTTAACAATAATGCCTGAGCGAGATCCTTTGCATTTTCCTCGGTACCTTTACTTAGTATATCGGCAAGCAATTCCCGGTCATCTGACAAAATTTCAGCCAGCGGGATTCTCCGACTGGTTGCATTTTGAAGAGATTCATAATCAATTGCCGAGAATACTGCAGTGAGTAAACGCGGGTTTATCATTTCGCCCAGAAGGTCTTGAAACTTGGAAAGTTTTCGGAATTTGAGCATCCATAGAAGAACGGGTGCTTTGAGGTTTTGTTCATCCAGCCAGGAATGGATGGATGAGATGAGGAGTTTCGACTCTTCCCGGTCGATTAAGAAATGGGCACACTCCCCGGAAAATTTAACTGCAGTGTTTTGCAATAAATTAAGAACGATCTTTTTCCAATTATCCGGATAGGTTCGGGCAACGAGATCAAGAAAACGTGAATGAAATTTTGCCGGCATCAAATCAGCCAAGGCAGGCAGGTCCTCTTCACATTCCTTCAAAATAGAGGCGGAAGTAGGTTCCAGTTTCTCAACATCTTCCTCAACATCGCGGGCTAAATTATTCCGCACCCAGATACCATAAAGACGATCTGCCTGACTGAGGTTTTTTGCCTCCATGATAGCGATAGTAAGGTCATGTAAAACTTGAGGAAGATCAGTTTGCAAATCCTCTTTCTCAGAAGCTAAATCAAAAAGTTTTTCAGCTAGAGCGATTTTTTCGTACGATCTTTTTTCCTCGAAAAAGTCCTGTAAAATTTCTTGCTCGGGCTTAACCGGTTCTTCCCTCAGAACATAAGGTTCGTTCTTTTTGTTAGGAACGGCAATACGTGGATCTTTAATAAGAACCTTTTTGGTAGCAGTCCACCAACGCTTGGCTTTTGCAGACCCAAGCATGTATCCAAGAATTCGTTCAATTTCTCGGGTACTCATACACCCATCATCTCCCTGTTCCAGAATTTTAATGATTAATTCAGCAGGTTCCTTCTTGGCAATTATTTCAATTTCTTCCTTATTTTTTCGATGCTGGGCAAGAATATGATCTTCGGACAAAAGTTCTAGTTTATCGATACAAAATACTGGATCCATCGCATGACTGCTACGCTCGTCATCCTCAAAATCGATCAGAATCATCCCACGCTCATCATCAAATCCGGAAATCAACCCAAATCCCCAACTACGATGTATGCAATAGGTTCCAGGAATCATGGATTCTAATACAGGGCGTGAAGATTCAAGGGATGGATCTTTTTCGACCAAACGATCGATTACTTCAGTATTCATTCAGGCTAAGTAGTAAGTCAGTTTCAAAGTTTCGAAGGTTAATAATTAGCAAATATGCAAAAATTGGCGAGTGAAAAGAAGACTAATGAGCAGATACCAAACGGTTAGTCCCAGCCGATTGTTTAACTGAAAATAAAACAACCGCTGGCAAGATTAGCCAAACTGCTCCGATTAGGTAAGCAATCGATGAACCATAAGTGAAATAAATGAGGCCAGCGGAGATGGGCCCAATTGACCTGGCAATCGATCCGCAAGACCGGAAAATTCCTAAATTTATCCCCTGCTCCGATTCCTTGGAACTGAGTGAAGTGAGTGCGGTTAGGGTTGGACTAATCAATGCGACACCCGATGACATTAAAAATAAACCAGGATAGAACCAATTATATGACTCCGCGTATGATATGATAATAAACGCAAAAATACCGATAAATATACCCAGGTGTGCCATATTTCGTTCACCCATGCGACCGACGAAACGCCGAACCACAAATCCCTGCACCAAAATTAGCGTTCCCCCTATCAGTAGAAACATCTCACCCAGTTCTTTTGGAGAAAATGAAAACCTTTCAACCGCAAGAAAGGTCAGGGTAAATTCCATCCCTGAAAATGAAACCATGTAAAGTAGGTAAGTAAAACAAGTACGACGGGCATCTGAATTGGTCACATCGCCCATTTTAGAGAGTGCAGGAAGAAAGGATGTGGATTGACTTCTTTTTTCTGGAACCAAGGTTTCCTTAAATCCGATACTTAACCAGAGTAAGTTCACCAACGCCAAAATGAAACTTATCGTAGCGGCGGCAGAAAAAGGATGCATGCCGAAAAAGACAAGCTCGGAGGCGGACCAATCCCATTGCGAGGCAATTCCACCAATCGCAGGGCCGAGGACAAACCCCAATCCAAAGGCAATGCCTACAAAGGCCATACCTTTAGACCTTTTTTCGCGAGTGGTCACATCGGCAATCGCAGCCGTAGCCACCGAAATATTTCCCCCCGCCATTCCTCCAATAACACGGGAAAATAAAAGCAGCCAAAAATCCCCTGCCATGATCCATAAAAAATATCCCATCGCCGTTCCTGTCAGAGTGAACAGCAAGATCGGTTTCCGACCAAACCTGTCCGATAAACCACCCCAAATAGGAGCAAAGAAAAATTGCAGGACCGCATAAAGTGATCCCAAAATCCCTCCGAAAATAACGGTTTCTAGACGAAAGTTCGGATTACTAGGCAATATATCATGACCAAACCCACTAACCCACTGGACAAATCTTGAGAGAATTCCCCCACCCATGCTCTCCTCCAGGAATAAGTAATGATCGAGCATCGCAGGAAAGAGTGGAAAAATGATCGAAAACCCAACCATGTCTAAGAATATGGTCAGAAAAACGATCCCAAAGATTGATCGTTTGGAAGTACTCACTCTTTTGTCCCCGATTTTTCCTTCAAGGCCAGACGGACATTTTCGGGAACCAAGCCCGTTTCCTGCTCCCCATAACGGTGTACCTGTTTAATGAGTTGCGAACTGGTGAAGAAATATTTCTGACTGGGCATAAGAAAAATAGTTTCCAAACTCGAATCGAGATGCCTATTCATTTGGGCCATTTGAAACTCGTACTCAAAGTCTGAAACCACCCGTAATCCACGAACCAAAACCGTAGCTCCCTTACGACGGGCATGTTCGACTAATAAACCATCAAATAATTCAACGGTGACATTTTTAAATGAATCGAGGTTTTGCTCGACCATACTTGCTCTTTCCTCGGGAGAAAACATTGTGCTTTTTGCTGAATTCCCAGATGCAACCGCCACAATAACCCGCTCAAACAAACGGGATGCACGGCCAAGAACATCTAGGTGTCCATAGGTAACGGGATCAAAAGTGCCAGGGTACAAAGCAATAGCCATTATTTCCCTTCTATCGATTATCTAAGGACAAGTCCATAACCAAGGAAAGTTTTGGTTGTGATTGCCAATAGATTAGTAAAGTTCTAATTAGCCTCTTCTAAAAAATGAATTTACCTAACCTCCTAACCCTGTCCAGAATCCCCTTGATGGTGATCGTAGTTGCCCTTCTTCATCCATGGAATGACAAACCAATTCCTTGGGCATGGACGGCGGCCTTGTGTTTGTTTCTCTTTGGTGCATTAACCGACTGGCTCGATGGTTGGTTGGCACGCCGGCTCGGTCAAGTTTCAGATTTTGGAAAGTTTATGGATGCCCTAGTGGACAAAATCTTTACGATGGGTACATTTGTCAGTTTGCTCGCTCTCGGAATTGTTGGTCTATGGGCATTGTTTCCCATTCTGCTTATACTTTCGCGAGAATTCCTCATCACTGGTCTTCGCCTTGTGGCAGCGGCCCAGGGGAAAACCTTAGCAGCAGAAAAGGCAGGGAAAGTAAAAACAGTAATGCAGATTACATCGATTTGTCTATTCCTTGCCCATGGTGCAATCGTTCATGATTTCTCCAATCTCAAGGCCGGCGAAACCCTAGTTTCCTGGACTGTACAAGTTGCACAAGCTGCTCAATTCACTCTTATTCTTGCATGCCTACTTACCCTATATTCCGGAATAAATTACTTGGTAAAGTACTGGAATGTTTTTACTGCAAACCATAACTGATTCCGGAAAATGAACAAAATCGTTCTCTTTGTAGCCACCTTAGGTCCGATTGGCACAAAGCTTCCCGCTCCGGGGACTATGGGTTCTCTGGCTGGCACGATTGTATTTGCCTTTTTAACCCTCGTTCTGGGTTTCCCCGTCCTCGGGATTGCACTTTTTTTCATTCCTCTTTTCATTCTTGGCATTCCTCTTTGCTCGAGAGCTGAAATTTTGCTAGATCGCAATGATCCGGGAGAAGTGATTTGGGACGAGTTCACCGTCATTCCATATGTTTACCTTCCAGCATCTTCAATTTTCGAAAAACCCGCGACTGCAGAGGCTTTAGTTTGGTTAGCTCTTGGTTTTTTACTTTTTCGTATTTTTGATATCTTCAAACCGTGGATAATTCGCTCCGCACAGAACTTACCAAGTGGATTGGGTGTTATGTTTGACGATCTTCTCGCTGCCTTTGCCTCGGCTTTATCCTTGTGGTTGGCAAAAACTTTTTCTTTGTCTTTTCTCTCCTGAACGATCTAAGATCGTATTTGTGAGCGATCCTTCACCAGAAAATATTCAAACTTTTACCTTAGAAGTAAGTAATAAAATGGGCGTTCATGCACGCCCTGCAGCGATGATTGTGCGTATTGCATCACAGTTTGCAGGAGAAGTTTGGGTAACCAAAAAAGAGGGTGACCGGGTAAATGCGAAAAGTATTATGGGCATCATGATGCTGGCAGCTGCTCGAGGGGCTGAATTGACCTTTGAATGTGACAAGGCAGACGCTATCGAACTGGAAAAATTAATGACCGACCTTTTCGTGTCCAAGTTTCAGGACGAATAATAAGTATAAATCAGTCTAATTTTGCACCACCGAAGCCTCAGATACCCGGGCTTCATGAAAATCTTTTATTAATTGCTTCACTTCAGATGGACGTTTCTTTTTCTCCGAATCTTTAGTTATTTTTAGAATATCTTCCTGACTGAAACGGCGAGCAAAAAACTTTAGCTCTGGCACCATAGAAGCGGATGCACTAAACGAATCAAACCCTAACCCCATAAGAAGAGGAAGAAAATGAGGATCTCCGGCAATTTCTCCACAAACAGTAACCGGTAGATCATGAGTATTGGCAATATTGGCAACATGTTTGAGTGAACGAAGAACCGCAGGATGATGGGGTTCATAAAGAAATGCGATCTCATTATTTACCCGGTCTACCGCCAATAAATATTGAACCAAGTCGTTTGTACCGATGCTAAAAAAATCAGCCTCTTCTGCCAGTAAATCAGAAATTGCCACTGCCGCCGGGGTTTCGATCATACAACCGACTTTAATAAGAGAATCAAATTTTTCTCCCCTCTCCTTTAATTCATCCATGGCTTCCGTAATTAATTCTTTTGCCCGAATCACCTCTCCAATTCCGGAAATCATGGGTAACAAAATACGAACATTGCCATGAGCACTTGCCCGCAGGATTGCACGAAGTTGTACCAAAAATACATTGGGATTGCTCAGACAATAACGAATCGCCCGAAAACCCATGAATGGATTGGCTTCTTTTTGCTGGTTCCATCCGTCGAGAAGCTTATCGCCACCTAGATCAAGTGTCCGAATGGTGACGGTTTTTCCATTCGCAGATTTTACCATACGGACATAATCCTCATACTGTTGATCCTCGGTGGGAAGAGAATTGGTCCGAAGGAAAAGGGATTCTGTCCGAAACAAACCCACTCCCAAGCAACCACATTCAATTGCTTTTTCTACTTCCTGCGGGGTGTCTGCATTGGCCCAGATATTTATCTTTTTACCATCGGCCGTTTGGCTAGGCAGATTCGATTCCGATTCAACCAATTTGAGCAGTCTGTGTCTCTGTACATCAACTTTTCCATAACGGAATAAGGTAGTCTCGCTAGGATTAATGATTGCGACTCCCTCAAAACCATCAATTAATAACTCATCCCCCTCGGACAACTTATCAGATAAATTACGTAATCCAACTACAGCAGGAACACCACTGGCACGTGCCATAATGACTGCGTGACTGGTTTGCCCACCGGAATCAGTGGCAATTCCTAAGATCTTGGAACGATCCAAGGCTGCCGTATCCGAAGGAGTAAGATCCTCGGAAACCAAAATTTTAGGCTCATCCAAAAATGCTGTTCCTGAGGCAGTGGTCCCCGAAAGGCAGCGTTGTAAACGGTTGGAAATATCTCGCAGGTCAACCGCTCTTTCCCTTAAGTATTTGTCTTCCAACTGATCAAAAAAGCTGAGGTACTTTTCTGTAACCCTGTGTACACACTTTTCTACATTCTCTCCGGATTCCTTAACTTCTTTTATAACATCGTCAATTAAAGCTCGATCTTCCAGCACCAACATATGGGCATCAAAAATTCCTGCCTCCTTTTCCCCCAAATTTTTTGCTACATCCTCGCGGATTTTACGGATTTCAGATTTTGTTACTTCTAGGGCTTCTAAAAATCGCCTAATTTCTTCCTCCTGATCCGATTCGCTTACATGATAAGTGGCCACTTTTACTTCGTCATGAAGGAAACGAAAAACCGGGCCATGAGCAATTCCAGGAGACGCAGGAATCCCAAAAAGCATAAGCTCAGATTTCTCTTTTTTATTCTGAATCATGGGTGAAATTTGTGACCAACATAATATAATGCCCTAATTTTAGACCCAGTGGAACTAAATTCTTAACGAAGTAAAGTTTACAATTAAAGTATGATTTTGCACTGCCTTACCCAGGCATCTTCTCCCCATGCCTGAGATATTTCTTTTTTGAGGGAAGGTAATTCCTGAAAATCTTTGGGTATTAACAGAAAGCAACAACTTCCACTGCCTGAAAGCTTGGGTTTTAAACCATAGTTAGATACGATATGATCAAATAATACAGGAAAGTATATATGTTTGGCAAAGACTGCATTTTCCAAATCGTTGTGCAAAATTTCGTGGATTGGCAGGCGATTACTTTCCCACTTTTGAAGTAGTTCATTTATCCACCCTACAGAAGAATATTTCTTTTTCTTTGCTAACCGGTCATAAACTTCTGCAGTGGAAAGCCCCAGATTTGGACGAAACAACAGGATTTCCTGTCCAATTAATTTTTCGGCGACTGGATGACTGAGTCTAGATACCCGTTCACCTCTACCCTGAGCAATGCACACCCCCTGCTTCAAAAAGCTCGGACAATCAGACCCAATCTCAGCAGCCAATTCTTGGAGTTTCTGCTGAGAAAGTTTATTATCCCCTAATTCATTGATCGCAATTAAGGTAGATACCGCATCGGAACTTCCTCCGCCAAGTCCGGACATGGGTGGAATCTCCTTATCCAACAGAACTTCAACTGCCCAATTTTCCTCAGTCATTTGAAACCATAATTTGGCTGCCCGATAGGCTAAATTCTTTTCATTTTGGAGACTCTCAAACCCCGGGCATTGCAATTTTATGTTGTGATTTCTCTCTACCCTTTGAATTCTGAGCGAATCTCCGATAGATAGCTTTGCGAGTAATGTGGTAAGTTCATGAAATCCATCGTTTCTACGCCCGGTTACTCCGAGAAAAAGGTTAATTTTCGCAGGTGCAAAAATTTTTATTTGGTTGTGAGATTTTTCTGTTATTCGCTGAATCACTTACAAATCAGGAAAATACTGAGGAAAAGAAAAAGGTGCGATACAAGAATTGAATTGGCTCAGAATTCTACCTCGTCATGATGAAGACTATTCATGAACGAATATTCTCCTGAAATTATTTTAGCTCTCGATTTGGAAGATCGTCAGCAAATCAAAAATGTATTAGATAAAACTGATGAGCGTTTAAGCTGGGTAAAAGTTGGTCTACAGAGCTTTCTCCGGGACGGTACACCCTTAGTTCATGAACTGGCCGATTCAGGAAAAAAAGTTTTTCTTGATCTTAAACTTCATGACATTCCCAACACCATGGCAAAGGCTCTTGAAAGCCTGGCCGGGTTGCCTATTGGAATGATTACCCTTCATGCCTGTGCTGGTCCAGAGGCACTAGCTAGGTGTTCAAAATTTGCCAAAGATGCCATGCCTGAGGTTACGCTGCTTGGGGTGACCGTATTGACATCAACCAACCAAGAAGGCCTCGAAGCAACTGGGGTAAAAGGTCCTATTGATGAACAAGTTGTTCGCCTCGCAAATCTTGCAGTTAATCAGGGAATTGGTGGCATAGTCTGTTCCCCCCTTGAACTTCCCCGACTCCGTCAAGTTCTACCTGAATCGACCACTCTAGTAACCCCGGGAATACGTCCTGCTAATTCCGATAGTGGAGATCAAAAACGAATTATGACACCAAGAGAGGCAAAAGGGGCAGGGGCAAATTACCTGGTCATCGGCCGGCCCATCCTGGCTGCACCAGATCCCCAATCAGCCTTTAATGCCATTTGGGAAGAACTTAATAATTGATTATGGTTGGAGCAGTGCTTTTAGCCGCAGGCAGCGGTAATAGGATGAAGAAAGAAGTGGATGACAAACTGCTCCATCCCATCGGTCACTCCAATGCGTTCACCCTAAGTTGTCTGGCATTTTTACATTCTGAGCGAATCACAAGTTTGGTCATTGTTCACAAAGATGATGCCCAACTTCCTAAGCTTCAAGAGTGTCTTTCCCAACAACCAAACCAACCCGAATCCAACAAAATATACTGGGTACTTGGTGGAAAAGAGAGGCAGGATTCGGTTTGGGCAGGAATTAATAAACTCCCTAAAGAAATTACCCACGTGTTAGTTCATGATTGTGCCCGCCCATTCATACGATCTTCGACCATTAATCAAATCGCCAATGAAATTTTAAAAGATAAGGCGGTTACCGTGGCCAAGCCCCTAAAAGATACGCTACGTTTACGAACAGAATACAAAGAAGATAGCCTAGAACCGTCCACGACCCGCACGATAGACCGAAGAAACCATTGGCTCATGGAAACCCCACAAGGAGCACCTATGAATTGGCTAATTAAAGGTTTGGATAAAGCTAGGAACGAGGGAATTTTAATCACTGATGATATGGCAGCAATCGAACTTATTGATCAACCCGTCTGTATGCTTGAGTCAGGATACCCAAATCCCAAAATCACCACTCCAGACGATTTTCTTTACGCAGAATTTCTCTTACAATCATGAATAAATCTTCAATTCGTACAGGGCATGGGTTTGACCTTCATCGATTAGTGGAAGGAAGGAAACTAATTTTGGGAGGTATCGAGATCCATTATCATAAGGGACTTCTTGGTCATTCAGATGCCGATTGCCTCATCCATGCCTTGGCAGATTCTATTCTCGGCGCTCTGGCCTTACCTGATATTGGTCATCATTATCCGGACAACGATCCATCCAATCGTGATCTTGATTCCTCTATAATCCTAAAAAAAGTGGCTATGTTGACCCATGAAAAAGGATATTCAGTAGGAAATATTGATCTTACTATAATTGCCCAGCAGCCTAAGCTTGGAGATTATTTGCCTGCCATCCGTACTAACCTTTCCGCACTTCTCGGCATAGCGGAGGATTGTATTGGGATAAAAGCCACCACCCATGAGGGTATTGGTTCGCTCGGTCGTGAAGAAGGTATCGCCACACACGCCGTGTGTTTGTTGTATAAAAATTGAACGATTTCCGGTCAATTGACCGGTTTTCCAGATTAAGCAGAAATTAACTGCTCAGAAAAAAACCGTTCTATCTCCACCTGAGCATTCTCTGGACTGTCTGAAGCATGCACCACATTACGCATTCTATCAGTACCCAAGTCTCCACGAATGGTACCTTTGGGTGCAGTGGTCGAGTCAGTTGGTCCAAGTAAATCACGAACACCTTGAATGATATTTTCACCCTCTAAAATCATAGCGAGTACAGGTCTCGAACTCATAAATCCCGCAATTTCCGGGAAGAAAGGCAGGTGGGCAACATGAGCATAATGTTCGCGAAGTAAGTCATCATTTAATTGAATCATTCTAGCGTCTACTATTGAATAATTCTTTTCTTCAAAGCGTGAAATCACTTGTCCGGCTACTTTATTTTCAAAGCAGTCGGGCTTCAGTAGTATTAATGTTTTTTCCATAATGGGATAATAAGAGAGATCAGTTTACCATTTTTTTTCCTGCTGGCGAGCCGATTGCTCCGCATTCGGAAAAAATCAAAAGACAACTAGATTAAGAATCGGATTCTTTTTCCTCTTCGGGAGAAGAAACAGATACTTTTTTCTTACCTTTTTTGGATTGTTCAAACCTTAGACCAATATCCTCATCTTCATGCAAAAGAACTTGTATGGGAACGGACTTACGGATATCCCCAGACAAAAGAGCCTCGGCCAGATTATCTTCTAAATATTTTTCTACTGCTCGACGGAGTGGACGAGCACCCAGCTTATTATCATATCCATGTTCGATGAGAAAATCTTTCGCTTCCTCAGAGACATCCAGTTTAAGTTTACGCTCTTTCAAGCGCTCGGAAACTTTATCCAATTCCAAGTCAACGATCGCCCCCATTTGTTCCTTGAGTAACTGTCGGAAAATAACAATCTCTGTCAAACGGTTGAGAAATTCGGGCTTAAACACCTTCTTTGCCTCATCCATAATCTTATCTTTGATTTTTTCAAAGTCCTGTTCGGCATCGCCGACAGTAAAACCGAGCGATGTATTACGCTGCAAAATCTCGGCACCAACATTCGAGGTCATGATAAGGATAGTGTTTCTAAAATCGACTTTTCGTCCAAGGCTGTCTGTCAACCTTCCATCTTCAAGAATTTGCAGAAGTATTTGAGCGACATCTGGATGTGCTTTTTCGATTTCATCGAATAAAATTACGGAATATGGCTTCCTGCGGATTGCCTCAGTCAACTGACCACCTTCATCGTGCCCAACATATCCAGGAGGTGATCCAATCATACGGGAAACCGCATGTTTTTCCATATATTCGGACATATCAATTTGAATCAAAGATTCCTGATCACCAAATATTCGTTCTGACAATACCTTGGCCAAATGAGTCTTCCCTACCCCGGTTGGTCCAAGGAACATAAATGAACCAATCGGCCTTTTGGGGTCTTTTAGATCCGCACGAGAGCGACGCAAGGCCTTAGCCACCACCTGAGTGGCGAAATCCTGACCAATTACTTGTTCGCGTAATTCATCCTCCAGTTTAAGTAATTTTTTACTCTCTTTGGACTCCATCCGGTTAAGGGGAATTCCAGTCCAGTCTGCAACAACTTGGAGCATATCGTCCTCATTGACTTCCGCCCTGTTTTGTTCACGGTTTTTCTTCCAACTTTCAAGCACACGCTCACGTTTCGCACGTAGTTTTTTCTCTTTATCCCTAGCTTCTGCAGCTTCTTCGAAATTTTGATCTGAAATCGCACTCTCTTTGAGTGCACAGATTTCTTTAATTTCATCTGATAGATCTTCGATTTCCTGTGGTCTCTTCATCGATTCCATCCTAGAACGGGCACCCGCTTCATCAATGGCATCAATTGCTTTATCTGGCAAAAATTTTCCAGTCACATAACGGTCAGTCAGTTTGGCTGCGGCTTCTAATGATTTGTCAGTGAATGACACATTGTGATGATCCTCATATTTCGAGCGAATACCTTGAAGGATTTTAATAGTATCATCAATGGAAGGAGCATCCACTTTAACGGACTGAAATCTTCGGTCCAAAGCCGAATCTTTTTCAATATATTTACGATATTCCGCCAAGGTAGTTGCCCCTATGCACTGTAATTCCCCCCGGCTCAGAGCGGGTTTAAAAATATTGGAAGCATCCATTGCCCCCTCGGCTGCTCCAGCACCAACAATGGTATGCAATTCGTCGATAAAAATAATGATATTCTTGGATTTTCTCAGTTCATCCATCACCGCTTTTATACGCTCTTCGAATTGTCCACGATACTTCGTGCCAGCTACCATTAGGGCAAGGTCCAAAGTGACAACTTTTTTATCAATTAAATTTTCGGGAACCATGCCTCCAGCGATCTGTTGGGCCAAACCTTCGACAATCGCAGTCTTTCCGACACCAGCTTCTCCAATCAGCACAGGGTTGTTCTTAGTCCTTCGGCAAAGCACTTGAGTGACTCGGCGTATTTCGGATGCCCGCCCAACCACCGGGTCCAGTTCACCCTTCTTTGCCAACTCGGTGAGATCACGCCCAAAGGCTTTGAGGGCCGGAGTTTTTACATCCTTTCCTTTTTCTTCAGGCTCATCTCCTTCTCCTCCCACCACAGAGGATTCTTTTTCTTCACTGGATGCAAAATTGGGATCAAGTTCGGAAAGGATTTCATTTCTACAACGATCTACATCCACATCCAAAGATTTCAAAACGCGGGCAGCCACACCCTCTCCTTCACGAAGAAGACCTAGAAGAATATGTTCTGTGCCCACATAGCTATGGTTGAGCGACTTTGCTTCCTTGCCTGCCAAGGCTAGAACTTTCTTCACTCTCGGAGTATAGGGGATATTGCCTGATGGCTTAGCCTCTGGTCCAAGACCAACCTGTTCATCCACCGCTTGCCTAACTGTATCAAGGTCCAGTCCCATTTTTTGCAAGACATTTACAGCCACTCCTTGACCAAGGTTTATCAACCCCAATAAGAGGTGTTCAGTGCCGATATAATTATGGTGGAACCGATCTGCTTCCTTGCGTGCCAGGGCGAGCACTTGTTGGGCTCTCGGTGTGAAGTTGCTCATTGGTTCAGACATGACTTTAGAATATGGATTATGAAAAGTTAGTCAACTTGGGCATCCAAGTTTAATTGGGGGATACGAAGAAATTCTTTTCGCAGGGTATCAGCACGTAAACGATCACGTTCTCCTGGCTCAATTGGTTTCCCAGCGGATAACTGGACATGGCCCGGTTGTACCTCGATAAACATTCGGTCTGCAAGGGCACGGAATTTTTCGGGAAGAAATTCAAAATCTGCAGCTAGTCGGATTAGAGATAAGTGGTCCATAGCTTCGGAGCTTTGTATGAGGTGACTGTGCTTAAGCGTACCAATCGCACGACTTATTTTATCAACCAGTCTCAAACCGTCATCTTCCATCAATTTTTCCCGTGCCATCTTTTCCTGATGCACTATATTTTCGAGAGTATCTTGCAAACGTTCCAATATAGCGGACTCGGACTCACCCAATGTTTGTTGGTTTGATATTTGAAAGATGCTGCCACTGGCATCAGATCCTTCGCCAAAAAGTCCACGTACCGCAATGCCCAGATGGTTTACGGCATTGATGACTTTATCCATATTTTTAGACATGACCAGACCAGGCAGGTGCATCATTACCGAGGCCCGCATTCCAGTGCCTAAATTGGTAGGGCAAGCAGTCAAAAAACCAAGTTGTGAATCAAATGCGTAGTCCAAACTGGACTCAATTCCCGAGTCTAGGGAATCTGCCAACTTCCAAACTTTGTCAAAATTCAAACCATTGCTAAGCACCTGTATTCTCAAGTGGTCTTCTTCATTGACCATCACACTGCAAGAACGATCGTCTGATAAGACCAATCCCCCAGACTCATCAGACTGGGATAATTCCAAGCTAATCAAATGTCTTTCTACCAAGATCTGCTTATCTAATTCGCTTAACTCATCTAATTCAACGGATGTCGATGTCTTTAGATTTTTTACCTTTTCCAAGGCTTCCATACATTTGGAAAGGACCGCTTTTTTCTGCCCGGACTGGGCACGACCGGGGAAGGGAAACTCCCTGAGATTCCTTGCAAGCCTAACCCTGGTGCTCAGGGCAATTGGACAAGGTTTGGGTGCCCTGCCCTTTGCTTTGGAAAAAAAGAGATCGTGAAACATAACAAAATCAGGCGGTTGGTGAACTTTGAGTATGTAGTTTTTTCAGGCGGTCACGAAGTTCAGCCGCTTTTTCATAGTTTTCTTCTTCCACTGCTTTTTGCAGGGCTTTCCGAAGTGCATCTTCATCATCTTGCACAGTCTTTTTCCCAGCACTTCTGGTCGGAACCTTACCGAGGTGGTTGATCCCCGCATGCATTCCGTCCAGTAAAGGCTCAAGTACAGGACGAAAAACATGATAACAGGCTTCGCAACCTAGGCGTCCACCTTTCTTAAAATCTTGGTGGGTAGTGCCACAACTTTC
>MDTC01048393.1_pt1 | contig 17913 bp, 20 predicted proteins | sample 811181 | NCBI WGS metagenome assembly MDTC01 (sample SAMN05326644, study PRJNA326480) | marine metagenome | isolation source: seawater | place: Pacific Ocean: North | collected 2011
CTGGTTTAAATCTGTAGATACTATGCGCTCTTACAAGCCAAAATTCCTTGTTAGCTGTCATGGACCCTTCCTTTCTGGAACAGAAACAATTGAGAAAAGACTAACAATTTACAGGGATGCAATTCAGTATATACATGATTATGCTATTAGGGGAGCTAACTTGGGTAAAACCCCAGATGAACTTGTTGCAGAATTTGAATATCCAACTTTTTTCAAAGAAAACTACGACTTACAAGAAAAATATGGAAAAGTATCATGGAGCATTAGAAATGTATATAATGGATATTTAGGCTTCTTTAATGGTAGAGCTGTAAATCTTGAGCCTCTTTCAAACAAAGAGCGTTCAAAGCGTATTCTTAAATTAGTTGGAAATCGAAATTCTTTAGTTGAACACATTAATAATGCTCTACTAGATAAAGATTATCAATGGGCGGCAGAATTAAGTGATATAGGTCATCAAAATTTTCCTAATGACAAAGAATTCAAACTTTTATTAAGCAAGTCTTTAGAGAATCTATCTCTTGAAGAAAAAAATCCAATTGCTAGAAACTATTATCTTTCAGAGGCTTATGAATTGTCGGACCAAATTTCACCAGATTTAGAATATGTAGTTTCAGCAGAGCAAGCAAAGAATATTCCACTATATTCTTTTTTTGATGCAATGGGTCCTAGACTAATATCAAAAAAAGCAGAGGGTAAACTTATTAAAATTGGTTTTGACATATCAGATACTAATGAAAAATACAGTGTGGTGATTCGTAACCAAATTGCAGAAATATCAAATAATTATGATGACAACTATGATGCAATTATTACTGTTGATTCTATGACTTGGAAAGGAATATTATTAAAGACAGAAAGCTCAGCTAAAGCTTTTGCTTTAGGCAAAATTAAAATCAAGGGAAACTATAGTAAATTCTTACAGTTCTCTTCTCTTTTTTCTAACGACTAATAATCTATTAAAGTAATCACTTCACCAAACTTTTCAGCAAGCTTTTTTGAACCACCTAATTTAGGTAAATCTATTAAAGCAATTATGTGCACCTCAGATGCGCCAAGCTCTTGACAAAGTTCAGCGGTTGCCATTGCAGTGCCGCCTGTAGCAATTAAATCATCAACCACTAACACTCTATCTCCTTTTTTGATAGCATCCTCATGGATATGGACAGTATTTGTACCATATTCAAGCGTAAAGTGTTTTTCAGCAGCTTTTCTCGGAAGCTTTCCAGGCTTTCTAGCCAAAACATAAGATTTTGATAAAGCATAAGCAATCGATCCAGACCAGAAAAATCCTCTAGATTCCACTCCTACAACTCTATTAAAATCTAAATCCTTTACTTTATCTATCATAATATCTACAGTAGATTTAAATGCGTCTGGATTCTCTAAAAGTGTGGTGATATCTTTAAAAACGATTCCTTTGATTGGATAATCTTTAACGATTGTTATTGTTTCTTTTATTTGTTCTATTTTCATTTTTATTGCGCGCATAATACGCAATTAAGATTACAAATCAAACAACATAATACTATTAAAAATTAGTATTACAACATTAGATACAAATTATATATATTAGTTTGGGGATGAAAAAGCTTAAGACTAGAAAAGATTTTGGCATTAAAACGCGAAACGTGTTTGAGGCAGTCACTCAAAATGTACCTGATTCGGAACATGAAGCTGCTAGAAGATTCTTTTTAAAATCAACTTCAACCAGAGTAGCCGTTCTTTATATAATGTCAAACTATTTTGAAGATAATAAAATTACAGCATCAAATATTTATAGTAAACTACATCCTAAATTTGGTTCAAAATCTTCATTTGTGAATTTTATTACTCTTGGAACGAAAAAGGGATATTTTTGCCTTTATACCTCAAGTTCTGATTCAAGAAAAAAATATATTATACCATGTGCTGAATTTGTAAAAATTTGGTGTCAATTTATCTCAAGATCAGAAGGCGCACCAATTGATGAAAACATCAATTGGGATAAAATTATCACAAAAAAAAGTCGCTGTAATTAAAATATTTCTATTTCTTAGCTTTGGGCTTGAATATTGTGCTTTTCACACAAACCACTTAAAAAACCCCATAGCATTTTAACAGTTGACATTCCAGCCTTTTCTGCTAATTTTCTTTCTTCCGAAGTAAGCTTATTCATCAATTCTGCGCTTTGCTCTCTATGTTCAACATCTGCATCTTTGTGAACAACAAAATATTCTAGACCTTCGTCCGATGAAACATTATAATGCTCAACAAGACCTTTAATTTTAGTGTCTGCAATTTCAGGTACTTGTCTTTCATAGGCATATAACGCCCCTAAACCTTCAGCGTAAGAAGATCTTGAAAGTCTAAAGAAATTATCAATCATGTCTTTTGTAAAAACTTCATGTTTTATTGTTTCAACTTTCTCACTATTTGCTCCTACTGCCAAAGCAAATTGTTTCCAAAGCATTGGATGATCTTTCTCAAAATCTTCTTCATCACTTAAGTTGTCTAATAGTATTTTACGATTTTCTATATCTTCACATATAGAATGAGTTGCACTTATATATCTTGGAAATGCCTTAATATGCTGATAGTATTGCTCAGCATAATCTTGTAAAATTTCTTGATTGAGCTCGCCATTATTCCATGCTATATAAAATGGATGTTTAAGCAAATGAAATTGATCTAATTTTTCATTTAAATTTTGTAAATACATTTGTCTACTCCTAGTTGTTGGTTGGCTACCAATTATAATCTATTACCTAAATCTAAATAATTCAATTATCATATATTAAATAATATGAAAGATTCCAGTGATTCCAAAATTTTTCCGTAGTTGGTTGAGCATCTGGAATTGAATAGGTGAATACATGTTGACCTTCTTTTAAATCTCCGAGAAAAATCGTTTCAGGAGCAACAGAAGAACCTGGGCACCAGTTACTTCTAGAATAGTCTGATGATGCAATTCTTTCCTGAATAACTTCTCCTTTAAAAGTAGTTTCTTCAAACCATACACCAGAAGATGGATTAAACCTTCTAAAAGAAGCACAATCTTCTCTCCAAGCAGGAAAAGTGTATGCAATTTCCTCATTGACAATGATTACATTATCTCGCTGATTAAATTCGTCGCCCTCACTGTGTGCTCCATGTCCAGTACTAGTAAAGTAGAGTTTTGCATTTTTAGCATCTCTATTCAGGTTAAAATTAACTATTAAGTCTTCGCTAGAGAAATCGAAACTACCATCTTGCTTATTACTATATTTGTGCGTGTTTGCAAGTATATGAATTTGTTGTTTTGGTTTTTTGTCAAGCAAGAATGGGCTTTCTTTAAAGGTTAAACTTACATCAATTTTATATCCATCTTTATGCCATGAATCTATCCATGCGCCAATCCATACATCGCCAATTAAAGAAGGACTTAGATGAGAAATATCTTCTTTCCAGCTAATATTCTCTTCCCACCTTGGAATATATACTGGCTTGTATTCGTCCAATCTTTCACTTTTACTAAAGTGTCCAACTCCAAATGGAGTGATAAACCTTAAAAGCTCTAAAGAATTAGTATTTACAGAGTCAGGGTGAGTATCAAGCAAAAAAATAGAGCCTGACTTATCCCAAGGATCTCCAACAGATATTAAATCTACCTCCACTGAAGCAGCTAAATTTCGCTTAAAATTTGGAATAGTTACTTTCTTAAAAACCAATCTTCCATTGTCTCTAATTAATACTTCAGAGTCTTCGTGCGTTATTTCTTGATCAAAGTAAATTTTTTGGCTATCAAAAACTTTTAATGACAGTGTTTTTTCTTCAAAAAAACTGCAGCTTTGAAATAAAAGAAGACTAAATATAAAAAGATAATTTCTCATTATCTCTTTCTACCCTTTTATCTTATCATATGCTTTTAAAGCAATATCTCTAGATTCCTCAATGGAAACAATCGGTTTTGGATAATCTTTACCATAGTCAATTCCGGCTTCTTCAAAAATACTTTCGTCTGCTTCCCATGGAGCAAAAAGATATTTTTGAGGTAATTTCGCCAATTCTGGAACATATTTTTTTGTATAACTTCCATCTGGATCAAACTTTTTTCCCTGTAAAATAGGATTAAAAATTCTAAAGTATGGAGCTGCATCAGCTCCACTACCTGCGGTCCACTGCCAACTTGCAGTATTGCTTGCTAAGTCTGCATCCACCAAACAATCATTAAACCATGCTAGTCCAAGCCTCCAATCAATAAGTAGGTTTTTAATAAGAAATGATGCTACAACCATTCGTACCCTATTGTGCATAAAGCCTGTTTCCCATAATTGACGCATACCCGCATCCACAATTGGATAACCAGTCTTTCCTTTTTGCCAAATCTCTAAAAATTCTTTATTGGTGGCCCAAGGAAAGTTATCAAATCGTTTATTTAAATTTTCTGTACACATCTCAGGGAAATGGTATATCAAATAATAAGAGAATTCTCTCCAGCCTAATTCGCTATGAAAATGCCCTACATCTTTTTCGGGGATCGTAGATTTATTATCAAACCATATCTGATGAGGAGAAATTTCACCAAAATGTAGATGTGGAGATAGAATCGAGACATGTTCTTTTGCGGGAAAATTTCTGCCTTCTTTATATCCTGTTAAACCATTATCTCTGAAGCGCTCATACTTATCCATTGCTGCTCTTTCACCAATATTCCAGTACTGCTCAAGCTTATCTTTCCAATTATGTTTCGGTAATAAATCAAGTGAATTTATATCGCCTGAAGAAGGTATTTTTTCTTGACAATGTAAAGCAGTGGCGCTGTTTACAATTCTTCTTGGACCTGCATGCCTTATCAAGCATCCTTTTTTATAAAATGGAGAGAAAACTTTATAAGGAGTATTATCATCTTTCAATATTTCCCAAGGCTCCCATAGCAAAGCTCCATTAAACGTTTTGACATTGATATTGTTAGCTTTCAGTAGTGCTTTTATAGCTGTATCTCTTTTTATTTCCCAAGGACTATATGCTCTATTCCAAGAAAAAGATTCAATATCATGCTCGGCTATCAATTTTGAAATTATATCAATGGGGTTTCCACTATAAAAATTCAAAGCACCGTTTAATGACTCATTTAAAGAATGCAAAGAATGATGAAGCCACCAAGCGCTAGCTTCTCCAAGCTTAAACTCTTCTTGAGTGGTATTTACTGTGTCATTAATAAATATTGGCATTACAGAGCCATTTTGAGCTGCAAAATGCAATGAAGGGTTATCGTTTAACCTTAAATCATTTCTAAACCAATGTATTGATAGCTTAGTCATCAAAAATATCGTTTAATGTATTTGCCAATCTAACACCTGATATGAATAATTGAGATTTTACTGTTTCAAAATTGTCATAAATATAATCATATCCTAAATAATCACCATTTTTTGCTTCTGAATATACTCTCACAACCATTTTTTGTGATTCATCTACCCATCTGTCTTCTGTTAATGTTTCTACTGATGAATAATCATAATTTTTATTTAAATGAGTAGCAAACTCTGTATAGCTCATTAAATATGTATTTATCATTTCGCTATCCCAAACTCTATGCAGGTTTGTATCCTTGCCAAACCACTTTACTTTCACATTATTTCCGCCCCTGTCTTCGGACCTTCCCACATGTAGTGGTTGGTGAATATCTCCTACTAAATGAACTAAGAATCGTAAATAAAATGCTTTCTCTTTTAAGCTTGTATTATCATTTTTTAATTTTGATTTACAAAGTTTTATAGCCTGTACAATATCTCCTTTAGATGATTTTTCGGATTGAGCATAAGATACATTTAATGGCATATTTGCATAATGCCATGGTGCATACTGTCTAAAACTAGGATTTGCTCTCATTTCGTCCGCCCATGTACTTGCTACTGCTAGAGATGGGTCTGATAATATCTGCTGAATCTCCATCTTTGTTTTATCTGTTAAGTATGATTCAGCCACTTCTCCTGTCACCCTATGACCCGTTTTTCCCCAAGGATAAATAACGGAAAGCATTAAAAAAACACCAATGATTATATTTTTCATTTTTCTATCTCTTTTTTTAATTTTTTATTTTTTCTACACTTTTCACTACAATATTTAACACTCTCCCAATTTTTTTTCCACTTTTTTCTCCAATTAAATGAAAATCCACATATTGGGCAAACTTTTGATGGAAGATGTTCTTTTTTCAATTTATGATAAATTTTTTATCAAATTAAAACTAATAGATTAAAGACCAACACTCAACTTAAGACCATAATTAGTAAAATCTTGTTCATCTTTATCTGGAAAACCTTGATAACTTTCGAGCGATATTCCAATAAATCGATTAACATGAAAGGTTAATCCAAAATTCATCCCCATATCAAATTGTTTTGCTTCTAAATCTGAAGGGTCAAAATCGTAAATGGCAGGCAATACAATCTCATCTAAATCACTAACACTTGATGATAAATTAATACCAACCATTGGGCCCAAATAAAAAGATACATTACCAATGCTTATATTTGCATTAATAAATACGTCAAAATAAGAATGTCGCATTAACACATCTAACTTACTGTTTTCAACTGAAGAGTTTCCATCAAGGAGATAATCGTTCAAATTAATGGAGCTACCTCCTCTTTCTGAAAACTGGAATCCAAAGTTTAACGGGCTATTCAAAAATAAAAATCCAATATTTTTTGAAATTCCAAAATAAGTTCCTGATGAAAAATCAGACGAAGAACCAACTGACAATTGTTGATGACCAGCAAATACATTTAAGGATCTTTTTTCTTGGGTACAAACAAATGATGATCCAATTAATAACATAATTAAAAATCTTTTTCTCATCTTATTTTATCCATTTCTTTTTTAAAAGAAAAAAAAAGTCAAAGTATTCATTGTAATATTAAAAATTAACATAAAAAGAGAGTTAATCATCCATAGCTAGATTGAATACCATAAAGACAACGAAAATTATGCACAAAAAGAACATTGGAAGCTCAATGGCATGTTGAAATGTAAATGGTCCCCACTCGATCATACTTTAATATATAAAAAAAGGGGCATAAATGCCCCTCTTTTAGATTCAACTTGAATAATTATTTTTCATTCAATTGAGCTCTTACTCCTAAGATTCCGAAAGTTGGTGCCCATAAGCCTACAAACACTCCAACTTGTCTAGCAGATGCAGGATCTTCATATCCTGGAATATTCAAAAAAAGCAGCACTGCCATAAATATTGACAAAATCATTAGAAGGTACCATGAATTTGAGTTCATTTTCTTTTCTCCAGTTAGTTAATAAATACTTAAAACCTTTAAAATAAAGGCAATTACAATTAATAATATAACAAGTTTAGTATCAAGACAAAAATGTACAATTCTATCAATCATCTTATCCATTATTCAAAACTCCATAGTAAATCATTCCAGCAACAATAAAAGTGAAAACTATTGACAGGTAATAACCTAATTTTGTGTCAAGAATTGACAACAGGCTGTCTGATATATTATTAATTATTTTAATCATAATTCGCATGTAAAATAAATCATTTACTAATAAATAACAAATATTTGAATTTAAAAATGTGTCATCAATGATAAAAAAGAATCTTTTCCATTGGAACCAAATTCGAACATATAGTTATTTTTAAACAATCTTACGACAGGTATGAACATGTATGAAAATTTATCATTTCTATATTCCACTCTATATTGGGCTATTAACCAAGTAGACATTTTAGTATAATCTACAGTGAAAGGACTGTATGCAATTCTTGAACTAGAAACCCAACTACTGTTATGTGAATAATATTCTAACATCTGCATAATCATTATTTGGCGGTTCTCCCAATCTCCATGCAATCCAACTACACCCATACTTTTAGAATTTTCTGTATTTACGCCTACGCTTGAAAGAAAGTAAACATTAGCTTGAGAATTTTTACTATTCCACCTCTTAGCTAGATAATTATTGTCAACCAATGCAAACGTTTCGCCTAACTTTCTATCGTGAAGAACTCTACCGCCAATCAACCAATTACTTGTTTTAGATATGCCAAATTTAAGATCGTTATAATTAGAATTTTGAGTAACCCAAAATACTTTTCCATTTTTAAAGACAACAGGATGTGCCGATATCGTGCTTAAAAAAACAACACAAGCAAATAATATTCTTAACATTGTCAATTAATATTGCTTGAGGAAGAATTGTAAGCAATTGGCTGTAGAATACCCAATTTATAAGTGCTAAACTTAGTTAGTTTTTTATTCTGAAGAATAAATAATGAATTAACATCATAGCCAGCTTCTTCAATAACCTTCACAATTCTTGAAGGATTTACATTTGATGACCTACTTAATGCAATTTTTACATATTGTGCATCAATATCAACCATCACTCCATCATTGAATTTAGATTTATCAATAAAATTTGTTTGAGAAAACCCTTCACCAATACCAAAAGCACACATTGAGCAAACCATACCTAAAACTTCAATTACTGCTTCATTCTCATTTAATTCAATTTCATTATCTTGAATAGTAACTTTTGATTGTGAAAATCCTATGCTGACAAGCATTATAATTAACATTGTATATTTTAATAATACATTCATATAACAATATAACGAGTACTATAAATTGATTCAAGTAGTCATGTTTATCTAACTACAAAAAAATTGTTAACCGGCTCCTCCGCCTCCACCGCCTCCAGCACCGCCGCCACCTGCACCGCCGCCACCTGCACCGTCACCACCATGAAATGAAGCGGAGATAGTTGTACCGGTTGAAGCTATATCGCTTACCATTGAAGCTGCAGAAGAAAGACTGGCAGCATCTCCACTATGATACATCCAAATAAATCCATCGCTATGTTCAGATTCAATATTTTTAATAACACTCTTTAGCTCTTCTGGCTGCGTGCCTAATGCAATACAATACTGAAGCAATAAATCTGGATCAAAATTTTTAATATCAATTTTACCTTCTTTAAGTTGGGTCATAAAAACTGTCCATTCGTTATATATTTTCTGGCCTTCTTTAGTAAGCCTACTTCCAGCAAGCGTAACAATCAAAAAGATAAATGGAAGTATAGAAAATACACCCAATAGAGTCTTGTAATATATACTGCAAAAAATGATTACAGCATTAATAAAAAATTGCAAAATAGCCATTCGAAACTTCTCATCGCGACTAGATTTATCAACCCATGCATTCTTATTAAGTCCTTCTACTTTTAATTTTTTCCATTCTGAATGCTTTGAGCTCATATTTCTAAATACATTAGAAAATGTAGTTTCTTTTCCAAATTTGTTCATTCTGTTTAATAACAATTTTGCAAAATCACTTTTTAAATCTATTAATTCAGTATTGTGAATTGTGATTTTTAGTTTTTTTGATTTAAATATTTTCCACCCATGCTCCACAACTTCAATAGATATTTTTTTTGCTGCAGCTAATTCAAACAAAGTTGATAACACTCCTCCACCAGTTGGACCCATTGTCAATTCTCTAAAAAATAAACTGTTAATTACAATAGGGTGGTCGCTTGATGGGAAAGTATTATAAGATTTATTTTCATCTACCTCTATTTTATGTTTTTTATAACACCTTCTATAAAAACTGACAAAAACAAAAATAGAAAATATTAAGAGTAATAGAATAAAGTAGTTTGCTAATTTGAAATCTCTTTTCTCTTTTTTAACATTTGCTAATGAAAAAAATTCATTATTCATAGATTGCTGAGGTAAATAAGACGAGGAGAATATTGTTCTTAGTTTCATCTCGTTTTTCTTGGAAAAATTAGAAGATTTAAAACTTATACCATCTTGTTTTATTTCAAAATTATATTTTCTGGAGTTTAATGGCCATTCTAACTCATGATATGGATCTTTTGACAAAGAACCTGTGAAACTTTGAGTAATTGAAACATCGCCAGGAGATTTATCCCAATCATTAGATAGATATACCCAATAAAATTGGCTGTCAAAAGGGCCTACTGTAAATGGATTCTTAAGTGAATATTTTATGGTAAAAGTCTTGTTTTCATTTGACGAACTGTGATATAAATAAATTCGATATGACCTACCTCTTTCTTCAATCAAAAAAGTTCCTTTTTCTTTTGAATCATTATTTACATACGGAGTTTCGTTTTCAAAAACCTGTATATCAAAAATGCTGTCGAAACCCTTTTTAGGAATAACTTGATAAACAAAAGTATAGTCCCCCTTGAAACTGAATTCTCGGGTTTCTATAAAATCAACAGTACCGTCTTGATTGATATATGACTCAATGTCCGTAGATAATATTTTGTAAGATTTTGCAAGGATAGTTGTAGTGATTACAGCAACTATAATTATTTGATTAAGTAATTTTGTCATTGATTCCCCATTTTATGTAAAGTAAGCTTTACATTATTTAAAATCAATTATAATAATTAGTATCGCTTATTTAAAAGTCTAATCGAAAAGAAACAATTAGTGTTATGAAGATTATTAACCATGCTGCTAAAAGAAAAATGAGAATTTTATATGAGGGTTCTTGTTTCAATTATTTTTCCTCAACAGCTAGAAGTCGAATAGTGTTTTTTCCTATATTTTTTACCATATGCTCTGTTCCAGCATTCTGTTGTGCAAAAAAGTTACTTTCAATTTCAGCTACGTGAAAAGTTCCGTCTGGGAGAGTTATCTGCACCTTTCCACCGTCAATTACATAATAAAGTAAGTTTCCGTGATAATGCATTTTATCAGATTCTTCGGGTTCAAAAACAACCATCATTACTATATAATCATCATAGTCGCCTATTACTTCATATATTTCTGGCGAAACGATCTCAGGACTATTTATAAGACGTTTTTTAATTACCCTTTCATCGCCATATGTTTTATTTCCAATTGTGACTGGAACAACGCAGGATTGTAAAGTAAATAATAATGATATAATAAGAAATTTTTTCATTGATTTCCCTTCTTAATCTCTTGATTTAAAATACTTATGTTGGAGATATAATATCTCGATTTTTGGAAGTAAATAATATAAAAGTAGATACTACTAATGTAAAAGCTGCATAACATAAAACAAATAGATACATAGATGTTGAGAAGTATCCAAATTGTAAACATAACAATACCGTTAAAGACCTTACAAACTCGGCTTGAAAGCCAATACGTTTTCCGTCAAGAATAAATGAATTTGTAACTGCGGCAGTAACAACCAACAAAATTATTGCTAACATTTCAGAATAAAGATAGTTCTGCACATTATAAAGCATAATTACCGTCATAATATTAATTACCGCAAACTGAGCTCCTGCAAAAATCTTTTCTCTTAGAGTTATCTCTGGATCGTATTTTTCAAAACTAGATAAATCATTTTTATCAATTGGAAATTTTATTGATACATCTTCCGGTCTCCAACTTGGAGGAGAAAACCAAACTTTTATTTTATCAGAGAAATTTTTAGTATGATAGGAATCAAATATCATTTGATAAAAAACCTCAATATTTGCCCAAAATGGATTGAATGACTTTAAAGGTTTTACTGTTCCGTAGACAGGCTTTAGATCTGCTTTCTCATCAATAAATGTTCCAAATATTCTATCCCATAATATAAATACTCCGCCATAATTAGCATCTAAATAGTCATCATTTTGCGCATGGTGCACTCTATGATTAGATGGAGTAACAAAAATATATTCAAGAAACCCCAATCTCCCAATGTGCTCTGTATGTACCCAAAATTGATAGATCATGTTTAAACCAGCAACGGTAACATAAATATGCGGAGGAATACCGATAAAAAAAATTGGTAGGAAAAAAACCCATTTCCATAAAAATCCTGTACTTGTTTGTCTTAAAGCAGTGGATAAATTAAACTCCTCACCATGATGATGTACTACATGCGTGGCCCAAAATACTTTTATTTCATGATGAATGCGATGCATCCAATAATAACATACATCATAAAGTACAAAAGCAGTTATCCATACCCATATTGCTTCACCATCTAACAATCTTAGATTATACTGCTCAGTTATAGCCTTATAAACAACATACTGAAAACCTAAACCTAAGATAGGAACAAATCTGCTGATCAATCCCAAGGAAAGACTGGTAATAAAATCATTGATTCGATAATTATTACTTTTGTTAATGACGCCATAAAAAAATTCTAAAAGAATTAATCCAAAAAAAATTGGTATAGAAAGCGTTATAAGTATTGACGAATCCACATTCGAATTTAAGAAATCTTTATTTTACATTGTTCCATTTTTTTTCAAACCAAAACGTTCTACCGAGCGTATCTTTCATCTTAACGGTTTTACCATAGAACTTCATCCACTTATCAAACTGCTCATCTTTGTGCGATTTATTTTCGTTCATCCATGAATACAGCTCTCCTCCACCAAGTTGATAAGAATCATGTATTTGTTTTACTAAATGATCAAGAAACTGATCATTAATTAGATTTTTGAGTGGCTGAAATGGATTCTTATCCCATTTTCCAAGAATTTCAGCTCTTAAATAATTTCCCATACCATTAAACCATTTTTGATTCATTATTGCTGTATGTGCTGGTTTAGTAAAATCTCTATGATTTAAATTATTCATTATATTTTCTCTAAATTTAGCCTCTTCATCGAAAACATCTGGCCCTCTATTAGGATTCCAATCTGTTGAAACACTTTTGCCAAAACGTCTCACGTCACTCCAACAAAACCAACTTTGATCACTCATTCGAAATCTTATATGTCCATGCTTCCAATGCTTATTGTTATATCCTCTTTTTTTGAAATTTTTAAAGCAACCAGTCATTCCCAGAGATATGACTATTGGTTCATTGTCAAAAAATAATTTTAACTCCTTACCTCGACTAGAAGCGCTTATTTTTTTTCCAATTAAATCTATATCTTCAATTAGTTTAAGTTTGTTTGTTTTAAGGAATTTTACGTCTTGAATATGACGATTTTTATTGCATTCAGTAATAAACTCAGATGTTAATTTAACTTCGGATATTTCAGGCATTTTAAAATTTACAAAAGATTTTTTTTATCCTGATAAAACTAATTTCTCTAGAAACGAAATAAAATTTTTATCATCGTTTAAACATGGTATGTAGGTAAAAGATATCCCTCCTGCTTTTTCAAAATCTTCTCTTCCTCTCATATTAATTTCTTCTAAAGTTTCCAGACAATCAGCAATAAAAGATGGGCATGTTACTCCTACTTTTTTGATATCATTTTCAGGAAGCTTGTTTAGTTCAATATCAGTATATGGTTTCAACCAATCAGGACTGATAATTGATACTCTAGATTGAAAAGTCATCATCCATTCATTTGCATTTAAATTGAGATATTCTGCAGTCATTCTTGAAGTATTATAACAATTTGCTCTATAACATTTCTGAGAAGCTTCATTGTCCGTACTACAACAAGATTTATCCCCCTTACAGTGCGCACCAGAAACGTCTGATTTTCTAATATGTCGCATCGGAATTCCGTGGTAGCTAAAAATTAGTTGGTCAAATTTATCAAGATGAGGCTTGATAGATTCTGATAAAGCTTTGATATAATCTGGATGATCATAAAAAGGTTTTACAAAATTAAGTTTCAGCTCAGGGTAAATCTCTTTAACTATTCTTTTTACTTCAACAGCAGTTGATAGAGTTGTTGACATAGCATAGTGCGGGTATAAAGAAACTACTTCAATTTCACCAACACTCTCTTTTTTAAATTCTTCAATGACCTCCTTAATAGAAGGAAATTGATACCTCATAGCAATTTTAATATTCCATCCTGTTTTACTTGATAAAGCATCAGCAATTTTTTGGGTATTAAGTATTAAAGGAGAACCTTGTTTATCCCAAATCTGCTCATAAGCTTCTTTAGCTTGTGCAGGACGAAATGGAAGAATAAAACAACGTAGTATAAATTGCTGAATAAGCTTTGGTAAATCTATAACATAATCATCTGAAAGAAATTCATTTAAATAGTCTCTAACATCTTTTGTTTTTAAACTTTTCGGAGAACCTAAATTTAGTAATAAAACATTTTTCATATTTTAATACTAGTAGTGCTTGGTCTTGTAATAATGAAACTGGCAATAGAAAACCCTGTTAATGCAAGAATGATATCAAGAACAAATATTGAATTAAAATATATTGCCATTGAAAATGAGAATAATATTAATGGAATGGCGCTAATTTTTGCTTTTTTACTGATAGAACCATTACTTTTCCAGTCTCTGATATTTTTCCCAAACATATGATGGTTTAAAAGCCAATTTTCTAATTTTCTTGACGATCTGGCAAAAAACCATACAGATACAAGAATGAATGGAGTTGTTGGAATTATTGGCAGAAAGAGCCCTATAAAGCCTAATGCTAAAAATAATAATCCTAAAAAATTGTAGATGTATTGCTTTATTAAAATCTGACTTTACCCTTATAAAGTGAAAATATTTAGCGAAATTTAATGTCTAAAATATTTAACTAAAACTAAATAAATTTTATCTTAAGAAAACTTCAGCTTCAATCAAAGAACCGTCATTGTCAGCCGGATTTATTTCCATTAAATAACACATCATTTCATACAAGTGAATATTTTGTATTTGAGGACCTTTAAAGTTTTCTTTAAACCCTGGCCCACTAGCAATGAAAATACCATCCATTGACTTATAATCTGGATCATAACCATGGGATCCTGGCGATGGATTTCTTCCAGGTTTCTGAATGCTCCAACCCTCTTCCGCAAGAAAAATAATTGGTTCAATTCTTTGATTATTTGAATAATTAAATTTTTGTGGAAATTCTTCTTTTTTAAATACTTCAGTATTATCAATATTTTGAAGTTGTTGATAAATATTTTCTATATCATTTTCATTTGGACGAATCTCCATAAATGGTCCACCACCAACAGTGACTACATTATCTAAATCTATATAATCGGCTATATTTATTACTTTATCTAATGGCGTATTCACCATTCCGTGATCTGAAACAATTAACAAGTTAACATCATTGAGAATCCCTCTTTTTTCAAGACCATTAAGCAAATAACCTATTGCCTCATCTACATCTGAAATAGCATCAATTACTTCTGAAGAATCTGGACCATACCTGTGACCGATTGAATCAACTACACTGAAATATGAAGCTAGAAAAGTTGGTCTATTTGTTCCATCAAGATCAAGCCAATTTAAAAGCTGTTCCATTCTACTTATATTGGTTGGAGAATCACTGTAAACATAATATTCTGATGGTCTTACACCCTGAATCTCAGCGTCAGACATTGGCCAAAACATAATCATTGCTCTTTTTAATTGCTTTTCTATTGTGACCCAAATTGGTTCAGCTTGAAGCCATTTTCCATCCTGGGCTGCAACACTACCGGCTCCTATGTAATAATATTCTTCAAATGACGGATCGTAAAAATAATTTGATATTATGCCATGATTAGAAGGATAATTTCCTGTAATAATACTCAAATGATTAGGAAATGTTTTAGAAGGATAAACAGTTTTTAGACCTTCTGCTTTTATGCCGCTGTTTATAATTCTATCAAAATTTGGAGTTTCAACCTTATCAAAATAATCCCATCTAAATCCATCAATTGAAATAAGTATTAAAGGTGTAGAAGGTTCAATGTAATTATTTAAGTTCTCGGTTTTAACATTTTCACTGCAAGATATTATTATAGCTACATAAAACCACATTAAAAATTTCAATTTTTTCATTAATAATATTAATTATTAATTTCTTATTAAATGATAAAAATTTATAAATACATTATATAATATTTTACTTACTCAATTAAGAAAATAAGTCTTATTATAAATGATGAATAAAAAAATTATCATAATGACAGTATTGATGAGCTCTTTTATTTTTGCTCAATCTTTTCCAAAAAAAACTGAATTTGATGCTAATTGGAGTAGTCCAAAAAAATTTCCAGATCATATTTTATTGAATTATTCTGATGATCCAGCCACAACAGTAAGTGTTACCTGGAGAACGAACAGAGAAATAAATAAAGGGTTTGGTGAGATTGCAGTTGCTAAGGCAAATCCAAAATTTGTGTTAAAATCAGAAAGATTTTTTGCTAAAACTTCAAATCTGAAATATTCAAATGTGGTTAATCACTATTTAAATTCAAAAAAATCTTTTAATAGCTTAAACCATAATTATCATTCAGTTACTTTTAGTGGTTTAGAACCCAATACAACCTATGCATATCGTGTAGGTGATGGTAAGCACTGGAGCGAGTGGATTCAGTTTACTACTGCGCATAAAACGAACGAACCTTTCTCTTTTCTTTATGTTGGAGATGCTCAAAACTACATTTATGACTTGTGGTCACGCTTAATAAGGGAAAGTTATAAAAAAGCACCTGAAGCTAGTTTTATCTTACATGCTGGAGATTTGATTGATGATGCTCATAATGAAAAAGAATGGCATGAATGGTTTACTGCTGGTGGATGGATTCATCGAACTCTTCCCTCTTTAGCAGTTCCTGGAAATCATGAATATCGACCATTATATCAAAAAGACATTCCGACAAGAAACAAAACATTATCCATTCAATGGAATCACCAATTTACACTACCTAATAACGGTATTAGTGATCTACTTGAAACCAACTACTTTTTAGATTACCAGGGTGTTCGATTTATTGCTTTAAATAGTAATGTAAAAATTGAAGAGCAAATGGAGTGGCTAGAGACTGTTTTAAAGAATAATCCACATAAATGGACAATAGCATTTTTTCACCATCCGCTATTCTCAGCAACAACCAAAAGAGATTACCCGGAAAGACGTAAACGTTGGAAACCTTTATTTGATAAATATGGTGTGGATTTAGCATTGCAAGGACACGATCATTCCTACGCAAGAGGATCTGAAAGTTTATATGAGAAAAATTTAATCACAGGAACTAATGTTAAAGATGCCACTGGTACAGTATATGTTGTTTCTGTGAGTGGCCCTAAGCATTATGACGTTAAACCTAATTGGGATCAATATGAACCAACTAGACATAAAGCAGGAGAAAATAAACAGTTGTTTCAGGTCATATCCATTGATGGCAATAAGCTTTCTTATAGATCCTATACAGCTATCGGAGATTTATTTGATTCATTTGACTTAATTAAAAATGAAAATGGAATAAACACTCTAATTAATGAATGATTCTTCTATTCATTGATTCTGTTTAAAAAATAATCTAAGTTAAATTATGAACACTAAAATTGTTAAAAACGATTGTAAATGTGACTGTTCTTGTTGCGATAATTGCTGTAAATAATTTAGATACAACACTCAGCACATAATTTTTGATTTTTTAAATGCCCTAGGGTAATAATACCCGCTCCAAAAAGGGTTAATATTATCTCTCCATTTTCACCAAAATAATCATGTCCAAAAATTGATGCGATTAAAAGAATTGCAATACCAAAGATTCCATATAAATAAACATTAAATTTTCCATGCATTTTACATCCAAGAGATAATGCTATAATACTTGAAGGGATAACAAAGTAAAGTAGTGTTCTATGAAAATCTTCTGATCCTAAAAATGTAGCAGATATTGCTGGTAGAAAAATAACAGCAATGGGCAATAAAAGACAATGCAATGCACATACAGCTGAAAAACCGATTGCAATGTTGTCTAAATTAATATTTAAAGCGTTTTTCATATGATCATAATATTTAATTCTTAAGATTTTGTAAAGTATTTATTTAAAAATCTCCTTAATAGCTGTAATCACTTCTGCTGGAGTCTCTTCTTGGACAAAATGTCCTGCTTGTGTTTTTACTACCTTTGCTTGAGGTAATAATCTCGCAGTTCTTCTTCTTAACTTCCACATCACTGGATCATTCATACCCCAAACAATTTGTGCAGGACCATCATACGAACCAAGATATGTCTCAATTTCTTGTTCAA
>MDTC01075422.1_pt1 | contig 17911 bp, 14 predicted proteins | sample 811181 | NCBI WGS metagenome assembly MDTC01 (sample SAMN05326644, study PRJNA326480) | marine metagenome | isolation source: seawater | place: Pacific Ocean: North | collected 2011
AATCCTTATCGCAGACAGTGGAACCTGTTGCTATGATAACTCCAGTACTTACTAAACTTGAAAAAAAACAACAACAACATAAGATGACAACAACTACGACTAAAATGATTACTTTTGTTTGTGTTTCCATAATATATAATATTATATATATATTATTTATTATGTTATTTTGTAGTAATAGTTACTCTTTATGAAATCACTCGCAACATCGTTCAGGTGTGCAAGCCGACCCCTGATTTTGAAACCCTAGATTATGTATGTTAGCAGTACTCGGCGTCCCAGCGGGATTCGGGATCCAATCGGGTGCCTGGTACGGAGTGTAAACGCAACCAGAAGAGTCACAATTAGCCTCCGATGCCGTTCGCACGAACGGCGTGCCGACCTCGGCGGCGGCAACGAAGCCGTCCCGGTCGGGGCAAGTCTCGGTGGCCACGCACGCCTCGGCCACTGCCCCAGTGTACACGCATGTCTCGCCGGCTTCGCGGCACAAGAGCCAGCCCCGAGCGTTGTTGCCAGGCATGTCGTTGGTCACAGCCGCACACGCCGCGTCAGAGCCGGAGGAGGCACAGGCCTCCGTCACAGCCGCAGTGTAGTCACACGCGCCGGCGCCAGTGCACGTCGCCGCGTTGCCATCGAGGGTGACGGCCGCACAGGTGCCGTCATCGATGCCCTCACATTTCTCAGCAACCTCGGGGATGATTTCGTAGCGCATCGACATAGCTTGCCGTACATCCGGGTCGTCACACACGGTCAAGGCACCTTCGGTAAAGACATTGGTAGTCGACCCCGTCCCCGTGGGAGAGGTACAGTTCGACTCAGTCCCGTCGAACTCCACCAACTGTCCGTCTGCATCATGACATAGATTCTGCAGGCAAAGGTTTACTCCATCACAGAGTATATCCATACCACGGAACGCCGACGCGGCCCATGATCTTCCGCCCGCAGCGGAGGCCCCTACAGGTGGATCGCCTTTAGGAGTTTGACCCTCTGGACAGGTAAACTCGCTTGGGGGCGGGTGATTGTGGTGCCCCATGTCTAACAAGGAACGGGATTTGCCCCGGGGATTAGCACATGTCCGACATGTATCTTGATATGGGGCATCGGCTAGCTCTTGTAACCTACGCGTTAAGACTTCTACCCTGGGATCTGCGCAAGTCTCAAGAACCTCGGGAACTGCCCAGATTGGTCCCGTGTGAGTACATCCAAGCGCCTCGCACATTTCCGGCGAGCCGCCGGCATCAGCGATGCCGGCCTGCCCGAGGGTCTGCAAACGGCAGCAGTTCCAAGCTCCACTCCCTGCGCGCTCCCCCAGGTAGTCCGCTGCGTTGCAGTAGTACGTGCAGGTCTCCTGCTCCCATACAGTCGGTGAGTTCCATGAACTACAATCCACAGTCGAATCAGTACTTGTACATGATTCTGCAGCGCGCCCGCCGTATTCGGGGTGGGAGACTCTAAATTCGCCTTGTGTATACGGTGTGTATATGCAACCTTCGTGGCATGAGGCCTCGCTGCCGGGGATGAACCCGCTGTTATCACATATATTCGGGCCTACCTCAACGCCGAGGAGGTTGGTTTCCTGTGGATAATTATGAAGGATACGGATGGCAAGATCTTCCATTGATTCAGAACTCCTGCGATAATCTACGGGTCCATATAGACCCCGTCCTCGGGCTCCTTGCCCGCTCTGGTCCGGGCTCAGGAAGTCTTGTGCGGCACCGGCATGAAAACACGTAGTCGCGTGTCCCTGGTCGCGATTCACTTCATCCAATGCTCTCAGTGCTTCTCCAGCATATAGGGTGTCAGCAGGATGATTCCATCGATTACGTTGTTGCTCCCGCCGCTCCTCTGAAACGTCAGACCTAAACATCGCCTCCATCCCGGCCCCGACGTGCACGACGAATACGTCACCAACCAACTCGGCGAGTCCGGAACCGACGTTGATGTAAGTGCCTAATCCCCCGATGAGTGAATTTATCGCCCCGCTGGCGACGAACGCAGAGGGCGCAAATAAAATACCAATTCCATCCGCATCTGCGGAATCAAATTCCACTTGCGCCGGTTGTCCTCCTTCTTCCTCATCTTCTTCCTCATCTTCACCTTCATCTTCTTCATCATCTTCTTCCTCATCGTAGTCATTCCGTGGAGTAAAAGAGTAACTGTATGACGTTGTACATGCTTCTGTAACTGCAACAACTGGTGCCTGGTACGGAGTGTATGTGCAACCTGGTGGGCATGAGGCTTCTTGAGCAGTACGTACTATTGTGTCCGCGGAGAACGATGTAGCGTCACATAAACCAGCAGATAGTTCACCCTCTGCGAGAGCGCCGAGGAGGTCTGTGCCAGCAGCGACGTTTACACAAGTCTCAGTAACAGCGGATGCTGCTGGAACTGGTGCCCTGTAAGTACAACCTGTGATAGCAGTACAACTATCCTCATCTCCCGGGGTGAATGAAGTACAGTCGATTGTACCAGAACCAGAACCAGAACCAGAACCAGAACCAGAACCAGAACCAGAACCAGGATTAGAACTACTGGTTATTTCCTGATCACATTTTTCACCTGTCCAACCCGTTTTACAGGTACATTTTGCGTCATCTTCATCTCCCCAATAATCAACTTTACATTTGGATGTGTTATCGGGGTCACACTTATAATCTTTAGAATCCTTATCGCAGACAGTGGAACCTGTTGCTATGATAACTCCAGTACTTACTAAACTTGAAAAAAAACAACAACAACATAGGATGACAACAACTACGACTAAAATGATTACTTTTGTTTGTGTTTCCATAATATATAATATATTATTTATTAATAGAATGATATGCAAGGATATGTGCTTGTTTATTACCATCTGATAGAAACTCATCTTTATCTTTCGAGTGCCCTTTAACATGTTTTAAGATTACATTATCATGTTGTTTACATAGTGAATAAAGGACTTTAACTAAATCGTGATTAATAATATAACCTTTGGAATTTTTCCAATTACTTTTTTCACATTTTTCACCATATTCTCCAGAACATTGAATTGTATATTTTGAATCTGTATAAATAATAATATTATGTCCTTCTTTTATTTCTTTTTCGAGTACGGTAAAGACATGAATAACTGCTGCTATTTCTGCTGTATTATTTGTTTGTCTCCCCGAAATCTTTCTTGATACATTTCGAGGATCACCTTTACCAAAATAGATACCTATACCTGCAGTTGCATCTCTAAAACCGTTGTTATTACATGATCCATCTGTAAATACATTTATATCCCGTTTACCTTTATTTTTAATTATAGTACTTAAATTTTTATCTTTATTTGAAGTTTGTTCACCTCTAATTTGTACTGAATAAAGAGAGCCATTATTTTTGAGATAATGTTGTGCATCTTCTTCGGAACGGAATGAGATAAGTTCAATTTCAGGATCTGAACTTGTATAGATCTTATTTGCTGACTCTCGAGTAATAACTAGGTATGACATGTTATTAATATAATGTTATTAATATAATATTAAAATAAACTATCAAATTTTAATGGATTATCATATGGAAGAGAGTGTAATACATAAATATTTTATGGAAAAAATCTGTATTGATAGTCGCATAATTATATTTGAAGAATCCTGTAATTAATAGTGGATAAATTGCGTAATTATAGTGAGTGATATGAAAGATAAAGAATAAGATAATATTATAAATCAAATAATAAAGGTTATTTAGACTTTCTTTCTCTTGATTTATTGGTTGTATTATTCTACTCGGTGTTTGAGAAGGTAATTCTTTTAGAGCAGATTCCATTTTAGTATGTATATTATCTCTATATTCTTCGTGGGTTTTATAATCATCAGACCATTTTTCTTCTGGTAATACTTTAACAATTGTTTGAATGTGACCATCAAATAATCCATAGAAGATATTATCACGTAAACTCTGACCGTTACCCCAATTCATTGGTCTTTTAATTGTACTTGGTATGTGTCGAATAACGATTGGAATGATATTTTGTTTTGGTATAAATGAACCATTCTTAAAGGATGCGATATATTTATCTTTTGGTATAATATTACAAGAGTCAGGGGCAATACAAACAGTATGTTTTTCATTAATATGATTCTTAATTTGTGTAACGCAATCTGTTTTTTTATTTTTATTATGAAGTATAAAATTGTATTTTTTTGAGAAATAATTGATAGGAGGAAAATTATAATTTATATTCATTAGAAAGGACATAATTTTTTCTTTTGATTGAATTAATGGAAATATATCATATGGGTGAATATGATTATAGATACATATTAATCCATCTTCATAATTGTATAATTTTTCCGAATGTTCGTCTTGAATAATATTGACATCGACGCAGAATAGATAAGATAAAATATCAATAGTTTTCTTGATTAAACGTACTGTTGTATTGCGTTTAGGAAAAAGGGAATTCCCTACTATACATAATGCAGTTGAAGATAAAATTGTAAATGGAATAAGTAATAATCTTACAGGAAATAGTATTTTCCCTGTTATTTTATGATAATTTTGGTATATTTTTTCCATGATAGTATTAATTTAATAATACTAATAAATCCCTAAATAGTAATTTAATCGAGATATTTAAATTTCCGGAATCATGGGGTTAATATTAACATTCGTATGGTATATTTTCATACTTAATTTATGGTTTAAATATGAAGTACTTATTAAGGTTGTGATTAATAAAGGGATTTTTTTATAGGACATTGATATATTAAATAAGTGTATAAAATATTTAAAAAAACGAACCAATATAGATACATAATAATATATGGTGGCAATTGGAATTGATTTAGGGACTACCTATAGTTGTGTTGGATGGTGGAAAGATAGTCGATGTGATATCATTGCAAATGATCAAGGTAACCGTACTACACCTTCGTATGTTGCATTTACTGAATCTGAAAGATTAATTGGGGATGGTGCTAAGAACCAATGTTCTATGAACCCTGAAAATACTGTTTTCGATGCAAAGCGATTAATTGGTCGAAAGTACGATGATATTTCTTTACAAGCAGATATTAAACAATTTCCTTTTAAGGTGAGTAATGATTCAAATAAACCAATTATTGAGGTTAAATATAAGGGAGAAGATAAAAAGTATAAACCTGAGGAAATATCATCTATGGTATTAGTGAAGATGAAGGAGATTGCAGAAGCATATATAGGGGAGAAAGTAACTGATGCTGTAGTTACTGTCCCTGCATATTTTAATGATTCTCAGCGACAATCGACAAAAGATGCTGGAGTAATTGCTGGATTAAATGTATTGCGCATAATTAATGAACCTACTGCTGCTGCAATTGCTTATGGTTTGAATAATAAAGATACTGAAAAGAATGTATTGATATTTGATCTTGGAGGTGGAACATTTGATGTTTCTTTGTTAAATATTGATGATGGTATTTTCGAGGTAAAGGCGACTGCTGGGGATACACATTTAGGAGGCGAGGATTTTGATAGTATTCTAGTGAAGCATTTTATGAATGAATTTAAGCGAAAACATAATAAGGATATGTCTGATAATAATCGATCTTTACGGAGACTCCGTACAGTATGTGAAAAAGCAAAACGTACATTATCGAGTGGTAATACGGCAAGTATTGAAATCGACTCTTTATATGACGGAATCGATTTTTTTACATCGATAACGCGAGCAAAGTTCGAAGCATTGTGTTTACCATTATTTAATAAATGTATTGATCCTGTGGTAAAGGTTTTACAAGATTCTGGTGTGAGTAAGAATAATGTAGATGAAATTGTGTTGGTGGGTGGATCGACAAGAATCCCTAAGATTCAAGAATTATTGAGTAACTTTTTCAATGGGAAAGAATTGAGTAAGAGTATTAATCCAGATGAAGCAGTTGCTTATGGAGCATGTGTTCAAGCAGCGATATTATCGGGGAATACATCAGAAAATGATGCAGCAGATGAGATATTATTGCTTGATGTTGCTCCATTATCATTGGGTTTGGAAACTGCTGGAGGCGTAATGACAAAAGTAATTGAAAGGAACACTACAATTCCTACTAAAAAGTCCCAGGTATTTTCAACGTATCAGGATAATCAACCTGGTGTATCCATCCAAGTGTTTGAAGGTGAAAGACCATTGACAAAGGATAATAATGAATTAGGTAAATTCGAATTGGAGGGTATTCCACCTGCCCCCCGAGGTGTCCCTAAGATTGAGGTCACTTTTGATATTGATGCAAATGGTATTATGGATATTGAAGCATGTGATAAGGCATCGGGTAAGAAAGAGAAGATTACAATTACAAATGATAAGGGAAGATTAACTGCTGAAGATATAGAGCGTATGGTACAAGAGGCGGAAAAATTCAAGGATGAGGATAATGCAATGAAGGATAAGATTGAAGCGAAGAATGAATATGAGAATCTTTTATTTCAAACGAAGTCTACAATTGACAATGTTGAGGACAAATTATCAGAAGATGAGAAGAATATATTAAATGAAAAAATTACTGAAGAACGTACATGGTTAGAATCGGAAGACCATACAATCGATGAATATAAGTCTAAGAAAGATGAATTTAATGTTTTTGTTCAACCTTATATGACTAAATTGTATCCTCAGGGACCAGGTCCAGATGGAATGCAGGTTCCAGAAGCTGCTAGTGAATCAACTCCGCCCGAAGATATTGGACCATCAATTGATGAGGTGGATTAAATCATGGGAGAATAATCGTATGTAAAATTGTTTTTATTTTCGTAACTGGGGTGTTCGAGTGGTATTGGTAATGAGGAAATATCTTTAATATACATATCCAGTTGTTGTAGTTGATTTGAGATATTATTTACGGAATAGGATATAACCCTATTGTTAAGATTTAATATATTATTTTGAAATTCTAATTTATTGTTAATTTCTTTTCCTCCATATTGTAAGTAAATTGATCTCATAATGACAAATAGTTCTTGTTCGGATTGATTATCAATAATTTTATTTAATTTTTTGTATACTTCATAACGAATTGTTTGTTGAATAACATTTATATTATGTTTACTAAAAAAATAGTCACTGCTATCATCATGATTGATAATACCTTTGAGTGAATATTCTGAATGATTATTAAATATTTTATTTTGTCCTTCTTCTTGGAATGGATTACTAACAGGGACATCAGCATGGTTTACTCTTCCAGTTGTGTTATTCGGAATATCTTCTTCTAATATACTATAATTAATTCCTTGATTTTGATTTAATAGATCCATTTTATAATATTATAATATATAAAATAATATAAAATGATAAACAAAATTAATTTAATAAAATATTTAATACTTTTAAGTGTTGTTACTCTATCAACATTTTATATCCCAAATTGTTCGATTATTAATGAACATGCGATTTATGTTGGACTACTTGCAGCAACAACATTTGCTATATTAGATAAGTATTTTCCTAGTATTATTATTGAGACAAAGAAAGATAATTATTATTAAATACTGGGTATATATTCCCATAGAAGACTCTTACAAATCTTTTCCCATATTTGGTCTTGTTGTTGTAATTTTTCTCTACTTTTTAAAAGGGGAAAATATATTAATAAATCATCTAATTCTAGTAATTGACAGAACTTATGGAGAACATAGGAATAAGATAAAAAATTTTTTCGGTTTATTGGACAATGTTGCATGAATGGTGTTTGAATTTCTTTAAACATCATTCTAAGTTGTTCTTCATATTGTCGAGTAAGTACAGGTGCTTTTTCACCATTGAGAATATTAATAATATGCGGTATATGTTCGTAGTATTTATTATATTTTAATTTTTTAAGGATTTCCCTTATATTTTTATAAGTTAATTCTTGAAGATTAATAAATTTATTCTTTTCTAATTCTTTAAGTATACCAGTGTAAACAGTCTCAGGAATGTCGGTTGTTTCTTTTGCTTGAAATTGCGCCAACCATTCATTGAAGTGATTAATTCTTTTATATGCGAAGTATGAGGATTCCCTTGGAGGATCTTTATAGGATGTTTTTTCTGAATTAATAATAATATTTTCTGTATAACCGCATTTTTCACAGATTAATAAACTATCAATATTTTTAAGAATTAATGAAACATTACAATGTGGACATAGATCTATGTTATAATCAGTATTATCAAGTATAATATTATCATCAACTTTTGACATATAGGTATTGATTAGATCATCAGGTTGATCTTTTTTCTTCTGATTCATAAGGTCAAGTACTGATGTTGCTTTACTATTTTGTTTTATTTCGCCATTTTTTTTCGAATAATAATCATTCAGAAGGAGACCAGTATCGAGATAATAATTAATTTCTTTTTTTTCATCGAAACCTTTTATTTCTTTTTCTAAAATTTTAATTCTTTCGTAATCTTGGTCTGATAGTTCCTCTAATTTTTTTAATTTTTCGAATTCTTCTTTCTTAAGTTCAAGAGTATTTTTTTCTACTGAAAGGTCATCAATAATATTTGTATGGATTGCGTCTATTGTAACGCGGGTATCGGCAACAATTTTTTTTAATGGTTTATCTTTGAAAGACATTTATTAGTGAGTCTATATATTCCTTTAAATAAAAAAAACTTTAAACTTAAAGATTTAAAATATAAATGTAATTTTACAAATCGAAAGAATACTATAAGAAGAATTATGACATTAAATAATTATATATATATATATAATGTTAACAAATATTAGAAATTATAAATATCGTATTTTTTTAGGTTTTTTAATATTTAAGGTGTTAATAATTAGCAAAGAAGAGTATAATAATTGTAAAACATTAACTGGTAAAATATTATATCTATTACATCACATACTTTCATTATACTTATATCTTGGTTGGTTAATATTTGATAATAGAATACATTTATTAGGTTGTATAATTGTAATTATCAATTGGATATTTTATAAAAAATGTATATTAACAATTATTACAAACAAATTATGTGGTTATGAACAAAACAATAAATTTGAGGATCTATTATATTATACTAATTTACATAAATATATTAACCATATACATATTATAGTAATATCTGTTATAATAGTAATTAATATATTCTTAATTAACATGTTTCTAAAGAAAAACTGAAGTTATTAGAATAAATTTGGTATTTATGCAGTCATTATTAAAATATAAAATTAAAATATAAAATATAAAATTAAAATTAAAATATAAAATATAAAATTAAAATTAAAATATAAAATATAAAATATAAATGACGGATTGTATTTATTATCAAACCTATGAGGGACCCTCTTTAATTAAAGCAACTCTAAATAAAAAGGATATAACTGAGAAGATACAAAAATATTATGGAGAAAAGAATAACTGGAATGGTAAGTTATGGAAATATAGTGATATTTTTGATTCGAATGATTATTTAAGTCCATTTTATTGTGAATTCAAAGGTAAAGATGAAAGAGTCCATTGGTTTCATGGAACAGTTGGTAAACAGGAACAATATTTTAATCCATCTCTTCATACACCAATGAATCAGATAAAAACTTAGATATTTAACGTGAACCCGCAGTAGCTGTACATGCTTCTGCAACTGCAGCCCGCGCCTCCACTGGGGCTGTGTAGGTACAACCTGTGCCGCACGTCGTCGCGTCGCCGGCAGTGAAGGTGCAACTTGTGGTAGTGTCTGTTGGGTCGGCGACCTCGCACGACTCTTGAACTGCAGTCCGCTCCTCCACTGTGGCAGTGTAGGTACAACCTGTGATAGCAGTACAAGTATCTCCCTGTCCAGCAGTAAATGCTGCACATGCATCTGATCCAGAACCAGATCCAGAACCAGAACCTGAACCTGAACCTGAACAAAATGCAGCAATAGTTGTCCCCGATGGTCTTTCATAAACAGGGGTAGTGCCTTTACCACAGTATTTTTTACCATTCTTTGTAATTATTACACAACCATCAACACATTGTTCTGTAGATCCATTAATATAATCTGTGATTGGTTTTACTCCTAATTCTTCACTACAATGTAATGCTGACGAAGCTTTTGCAAGGTCAAGTTGTTGTAGGAAGTAAGTATTTTTTCCGGTTCTACAATCTTCTGGTTTCCCGATTATGTTACCTTCCTGACCATAGGATAAATCCGCCCCTTCCATTTGACATGGTTTACAAATATGTTTTTTAGAATTATACGGGTCCGCGTCAATATAATGTGATACCCATTCACCCCCTCCAGTCTGTCCATTACCACTACAAAAGAAATCTTGACATGGAGCTAATACTTTACTGGAAGGGGATGTACACCCACTCCAAATATGACCCTCTTCTAAAGGTGCTGGAGGATTTGATTTAAGAACAAAATTCCAATTATTGGTTGAATCACTTGTTTCATTAACGTGGGTCGATGCCCCTGATATATCTTCACTTCTCCATGTATCGAACAATTGGAACATCGATATATTAGCATCATTTGTTTCCCATTTATTACTATTCACACTTTCTAATTTAATATCTGAACATGAAGAACATGTATCACTAGTACTAGAAGTACTTCCATTGACCTTTAAATAATCATCAAGGCAAGGAGTATTATCTGTGGTTTTGAATTTCTTAATTATATTTAACGGATTTACTTCACCTTGATTATCTTTACATAATATCTTAGTAGAGGGTTTAGTATTACCAATTGTACCACAACTAACACATGTATCTGATTCAGTGGATGACCCTTTGCGTAATGTATAACCATCTTTACAGTATGAAAATTTATTAGTGGGTAATGCTTGACCTTGTTTAACCTTTGATGGTCCTGGAGAAGTCCCAGTTGATCCTTGAGAACAAGTAATCTTAATACTCGATTCTAAATTATTAATTGGGTTACATGTTCCACATTCTGTATTTTTTCCATCTTCTGCTTCTTTTTTGGTATATTGATTTTCATTATTACAGACTGTAATAGGGACAGAATAACCATCATCATTAATATAATAATTATCATTGGGTGTAATACATTTTAAATAATTTTCATCATCATCATCTTCTTCATCTTCATCTAGATCGGGAGTAACATTGGAGGGTACATCAATATCATCGTCGATACATCTTTCACCTCCAAGTGATTGGGGTAAAAACCATAGAACACTTCTAAATTTATTAACATGTTCCTTACAATGTGTTTGTTTCTTACACGTTCCTGAACGTATAAATGCCCAAGCAGTCCCGGCGGCCATAATTATACAAATCAATATAATAATGATTATAAAGAATAGAGTTGTATTTGACATTCGACTACCAGTTACCTTTGTAGCAGTATTTGGAGTGAATCCCGAAGTTTGCATTGACCCTGTATTTACCATTATAATATATATGTAATATAATTATATTAATAATTATTGGTAATTATTTTTCGAAGGGTAGTTAAACTTATTTTGATTGAATAATCCAATTCTAATTTCTTTAAAAGATTTGAATTTGTTAATGTATTATTATCCTGTTTTAAATTTTTAATTTGATTGATTTGTTCTTCTGAAAACTTTTTTTTGGATATATTCTTTCCAGAAGAAATATTCCAATCGAGTATTCTTCCATTAGTTGTTTCTTTCCATCCATTAACAATAATTATATTATTTGTTACTTTTTGATGACAAGATTTACATAATGGAACTAAATTATGTTTTATATTTTTGTGATGATTATTTATCATATTATTTTGATCTGCATATTGTTGATCCTTTATATGATGTGTTTCTAATTTTTCTTTTGAAGAACATATTTTACATTCATCCATGTAAACCCCTGTATTATAAATGGATTGTTTTGATGTAATATCATTATTACTTAATCTTAATTGTATTTTCTTCGCAAATGAAATAAAATCCTTTGATAAACCCATTGCCTCACAAACTTGTAGTCCATAAATAGATGGACCTGATCCTTTTTCTAATTTTCTATCGTATTCTAATCTATCATTTTCTTTATCGTATTTTATCTTAAGGTGATAAATTTCTAAATTCTTCAATGATTTAACTTCTTCAATTGTTGTCAATTGGTGTAAATGGGACGTAAATATAAATGAGGATGCTTTTTGACATAGAGTACTAAGACCAGTACTTATAATTGATAATGCGGATATACTTTCTGTACCCGAACATAATTCATCACCTAATACTAATGAATTTTGATCTGCTCTATGTAAGATGCTTTTTAATTCTTGAATTTCAACTGCGAATGATGATTGTGAACGAAAAATATTATCATTATTAAGTATTCGAGTAAAGATTTGAGTGTATGGTTTGAAGGTAAAACTGGAAGCAGCAACAAATAACCCTGCTTGTGCCATGATAATATTAAGGCCAACTGCTTTCATAAACGTAGATTTTCCACAAGCATTTGTTCCAAAGAGGAGAATCCCATCCTTTTTATTTTTAGTACCTAAATGAATATCATTCTTAATATATTCTGTTGAAGTATGTATTCTCTCGACAATAGGATGTCTTATTTCTTTACAATCAAAGTAACTTTTATTTGCATCAATAATTTTAGGTCGATGATAACCATTTTGAATTGATAATTTTGCACCAGAACAATAAAAATCAATATCAGATAAAAATAGATAGAATTGTTTTAAATTGGTATTATATGATTGATATAATTCAGATATAATCTTTTTCCATTGTTGTTTATTAAGCTTACTTAATTTATCTTGAATAATTAATAATTTGGAAGATATTTCTTTTGAATAATCAAATAAAATAATTGTACTGGACGCATCTTTTTTCTTAAAGGAAAAATCTTTCTTAGAAAAAGATTGAATAATTTTGGAACCATCTTTGACATGAAATGATTTATCATTTAAATTGGTTAATCTTTCCTTAAAGGTATTTGCTCTTTTATTTGTACAATAAAAAAACCAATGGTTCCTTTCATCAAAATCTAATTTAATACTATTTTCGGAACTATCAAGTAAATGAGAAAACCGTTTTGAAATTAATTGAAGTATATGATAATAATCATTTGTGATTTGATTATAGGAATCTAATACTGTATCTATACCATTTTTAAGTATTGATCTTTCCAGATTCCCTGTACAATTAAAATTCTGAAATTGGAATGTTTCGTGAATGATGTGGTAAAAGCTTTTAAAAGACATAATCTTATCATATGAATTTAGTTTTGATAGAATTTGTTTCTTATCTTCGAGTATCGAGAGAACTTTATTAATATATTCAAAGGATAAAGAATCAGAAAAAAGATCATTTGGTTGAAGGAGATCTAATCCCATTTTACGCAAAGACTTTTCTAAATCCGATACTTTTCGAAGGTTTGGTATTATTTTTTCATAAAAATTATCTTTTCTAAAAAGATCAATTAAATCATATCTTTGATTAATAATATCATGATTTATTGAAGGATATAATAATCTTTCTTTAAAAAGTCTTCTTCCCATAGGGGTGACACATGCATTACATACTGATAATAACGATTCATTTTTACCTTTAAAATAAGAATAATTATTGATTACATTTAATTGACGTATTGAATTAGATGTTAAACTAAGATATTGTGTATCTTTCATTAACAATGGTTTTTCTATATTTTGAAGTGTATCTGCCCGGTGATCATTAATATAACATAGTAGATATATATATGATGTTACTAACTCTGGTTTCATTTCAAGATCAAAATGTTCAATGGGTGTCATTAGATTATTTAGGTTAAATATATTTTGTAGGAAATCATTTTGAAAGGATGTATTTAGATATTGTTTTTCTTTATAATGATTAATTTGAATTGAATTATGAGAAATATCCCAATTTTGGATGATATCATTTTGCGTAAAGTCTATATTTTTGGAATGAAAAATTAATTCCGATGGATTATAGAAATTAATATATTTACTAATTTCATCATACCAAAAATGATTATCATCGATTTTACTAATGATATAATGAAGGTAGTTCTTTCCTGTTGAAAGGTCAATTGCTGAAATACCAGAGATAAATACATCTTTATTCATATATTGATTCCTTTCAATATAAATTGACATTAAGTAATGATTTTCTTGTTTATTAAAATTATCAATCGTTGTACCTGGAGAAACAATCCTTGTAACACCTCTTTCTGGATTTGGTGGAGGAGTGATTTGTTCAACAATAACAACTGTGTAATTATTATTTAGTAATATTTTTTCGTATTTATCAATAACATACGTTGGAAACCCCGCTAAAAGACAATTTTTATAAGATATTTCTGGTTTATTTTTATTCTGTTTTGTAACTTGTAATGCTCCATCCAATACATTCTGACAAATATGATAGATATCGGGACCAATATTATCTTTTTCATTAATGATGGCGAAAATATTGAAATGACTACCTGCTTGCATTAGAACTAATGTATTTTCTCCATATTTATCTGTATATTTATTATGATATTCAATATATTTTTTAATATGATGGTTCCCTTCCATTATACCTTTATTATTTAAAATATTATAATAATCCTTTAATTAGTATTAACTTCTTATTTTAAAATAAGGATTAAATTATAATTCAATGGGAGATAATGGACATTATGATTTTTATGAACAATCATATTATAATAGTTATAAATATGATTTAAATACGTCGAACAATACATCGATATTAGGGTATGATGATGGTGCAATGATAAGTTTTTTATTTTTATTGACAAGTGCTTATTTTTCTTGTTTTCTCTATCGATTTTGTAAGGGTAGTCGTGAACAAGAAGAAAGGTTACTCATTCAAGAAGAAGTAAAGAATAAACAAAAAAGTATTATTAAAAATATAAAGAAAAAGAATAAAAAATATAAAGGATCGTTAATCGGAGTTCAAAATAAAGAATGTAGTATTTGTTTGGAGGATTTTAAAGAAGGAGTATCAATTATAGAGTTAAAATGTAATCATATATACCATGCCGAATGTATCATCGAATGGTTAATAAATAATATATCATGTCCATTATGTCGAACATCGGAAATGGATTTATGTTAGATATTTTTGGCAGAGTTCTACATAATTCCATCCTTCTTTGTGTGCAATTAGTCGAAGTAGATTCATATTTTGAGCACGAATAATTATTTTTAGATCTTCCATAGTAATATTATATAATAAATGTAATAAATATCAATCAAATTTAAATATTTAAAACAAGATTAAAATAGTATAGTATGTATGTTAGATCAAATTCCGAATGAGATAATTTTATACATACTCAATAGTATCGAAAGTACTGAGGATGATATAATGTTTTTATCGACCCGGATTAATTTTATATTTAGATTACGGATGATAAATAGAAATATATATCGTATAATTAATGAATTAAAGGGAGCATGGAAGTATATGCCTTATATACGAGACTATTCTATAAAAAATACGAGATATATTGAAATATGTAACCAACGTTCATACGAAATAAATAGTGTATGTAAACTTAAGTCAACACCTATATATGTATTTAAATGGTTAATGGACAATAATATTTATCTTTCATTGGATAATATTTCATCATTAATAATTAACAATAGAAAAGATGTAATTGAATTAGGATTCCAATATAAAGAATTCATGTTTATTATGTTTAATCGATTTTATATGAACCTTAAGAGTAGTTATACCCTTGATAGTGATAGAAATAGTACAATCTTTAATATGATAAATTGTTTAAATCCAATAATAATTGCTTCTGAGAACAATCGAATTGAAATCGTCAAATTATTACTTGAAAAAGATATACGTGGGAATCCATTTATTAAAGATATCCCTGATATCTTTGATAAATCAATTAAATATAACCATAAAAATTTATTAAATTATATTATCGTTGATCAATATGTATATGTTAAAGATATTATTAAGGAAAAGGTTTCAAAGATCATACAGAGAATTACTAATTGTGAGGATATTTTATATTATTTAATTTTGAATCGAAAGATTGATATTAATCATATTTTATTGGATGGTTGTATTATAAAGAAATATAATGGACTCTTTATGTATTGTTATGAGAATAGGAATGATAGAGATATTCAGGATATAAAATTAATCCGCAGTTGTTTCGAGTATAATAATTCAGAGCTATTAAATTATTTAATTAATGAAAAACAGGTAAAACTAAGTAATGTTCTTTTTACGCGATTAATATACAAGAGAAAAAATATTGAAAGTCAATTTATTCTTAATATTATTAAAAATCATCTTCCTTTAATTAATCGTGAAAGTGAATTAATTAATTTATGTATTTCAAAAAACATTGAAAATAAAATTATATTTCAATTAATAGACGGAAAATTTAAATACACAACTGATGATATATATCTACCGCTTCAAGATAAAAACATCGAATTATTAAAGTATATGGTTCAATTTCTATAAAAAAAATTATATAATATAATATATATTTATGGCAACCGTATATAGAGATAAAATAATCAATAGGATTATAGAGAACACCGATACATCGAGTACATTAGGTATAATAATTGCCTCTCCATCGGAATCTCCACCGTATAAGTATCATTGGATACGGGATGCCGCGTTAGTAATGAGAGTTTTTATAGATATGTATGAGAGAACTGGTGATTCAATATATTTTCAATATATTATAAATTATATCGAGAATGAAACAAAGGTTCAAGAATTACGGACGATTAGTGGTTTAGGAGAACCTAAAGTTAAAACAGATTGTTCCGTATTTGACGGAGATTGGGGAAGACCTCAAAACGATGGACCTGCATTACGGGGAATAACATTAATTAAGGTGGTTAATTTATTCAAATACAAGTATTCAACTATTATTTCTAAGAATATTGTTCCAATTATAGTAAAAGATTTGAGATATATACTACGAAATTATGATAAAATTTGTTTTGATATATGGGAAGAGAAATTGGGATGGCATTTTTATACAAGAATAGTTCAATTAAAATTTATGAGGGATTGTATTTTTAATTATCGAATATTGGGTATTAATGAGGAAGAATTAAGTGAACTCCATACAAAATATAATCAATTACTATCAAATATAAAGGATCATTTCCAGGAGAATACAATTATATCATCTTTTGATGAGAATGGTAAGATAATTAAATATGATGATTCTGCAAATATCCTTGCATTTTGTCATATTGATTATGATGAAGAAATTTTAAAGGTTGTACCAATTGAGTATATCCACCATACATGTGATGAACTATTAAAATATTTTCGAAATAAGTATAACAATGATGATATTCATTTAATTGGGAGATATAAAGAAGACGCATATTATGATGGTCAGATATGGATCATATGTTCTTTGGCACTTGCCCAAGTTTATTTGGAATTATATAAGAGATTAAATGTAGTTGATAAGAAATCACCGATGCATCGAGCAAAATCAAATCCAAACAATGATTATATGATTATTGCAAATGAAATATTAGAAAGGATATTATCATTGGATGTTGATTTTATATTACCTGAACAATTTAATCCAATAACAAATGAATATTTCTCAGCAAAAAAATTAACTTGGAATTATTCGGAACTATATATTCTTTATAATCAATTAAAATAAATTTGAAAATATTACTTAAGTCTAAAGTAATAAGATTAAATCAATACGAACAAGTTAATAATGACAGATTATTTCTACATTAATACAATCTTTAATTATGTTATTCTAATATTTAATATGATTATTTCAAGAGTTATGGGTAAGATGGGTCATTATGATATTAATATGGATTCACTTTATGATATCTTTTATAATATGGTAGGGACTATCGATAATAATAATAATAATGAAATTGTATTTCATAAGAAAGTAAAAGTTGGACTACTTACAAATGAGATCCCTCCGGTTGTTTATGGTGGTGTTGCGACATGGATTGTTAATTTTATTAAGATGTTTGAAGACGATGAAAATATTG
>MDTC01027323.1_pt1 | contig 17909 bp, 18 predicted proteins | sample 811181 | NCBI WGS metagenome assembly MDTC01 (sample SAMN05326644, study PRJNA326480) | marine metagenome | isolation source: seawater | place: Pacific Ocean: North | collected 2011
AGCACCGTCGATACTCGAAACCCTAGTGAACACTTCGTAGCCCACGACCCGGTCCTGAATACGATTATCCAAGAACACTAATGGTTCAGACTCATCGCGTATTACGGACAACTGAACTCGATATGTTACCTGTTGATTCTCAGCCTTACGGATTTGAGAGCCAGACGAGAGTAACGTCTCACTAACCGTCAATTCTTCGATGAGATCCTCTTTTTGATCCGCTCGATCAAGTTGCCAAAAACCCGCTTTGATACACAAACCGATAATCGGAACAACAACAATCAAAAACCACCATTTCTTTGTGAGCCACATTATGGTTTCCTGCACCCTACCAAATACGTGAGATTAGCTATGTTCAAATTATTAATTGTGATTTTATTCTTAGCCGTCGTTGGCGTTTTATTCTCGGGCCTCATCTTCCTGATGAAAGACCCATCCGATAAAAAACGTGTTGTAAACGCACTTGCCTGGCGCGTTGGGTTAGCTGCAGCCCTCATAGCTCTGGTAGGAATCGGTATCGCTACCGGTCTACTCGAGCCACATGGGATCAGTGGTTAAAGAATATAGACAAAAATAAAGAGTCCAACCCAAACCACATCGACGAAGTGCCAATACCACGCAACCGCTTCAAATGCGAAATGCTTCTCTGGTGAGAACGCACCATCAAAACAACGCATAAGCATCACGAATATCATGGTTGTACCAAGCATCACGTGAAACCCATGGAAACCCGTCAACATAAAAAACGTGGCGCCATAGATTCCAGAATTTAGGGTTAACCCGAGCTCAGTGTAAGCCTCGTGATATTCCATAGCCTGAAAATATAAAAACACAACGGCCAAAACGATTGTAGCCGCCAGCCAAGCCTCTAGTGCTTGCCGGTTCTGCTCTTTCAACGCATGATGTGCGAAGGTTATCGTAACACTCGAAGTAATAAGCAATGCAGTGTTTACCAAAGGCAGATGCCAGGGGTCAATCACTGCATCAGCACCCGGGAACTGCTTCATATCTGGTGTCTGCAGCAAAGGCCACGTTGCGTTGAAACCCTCCCACAGCATATTTGTGACGCCTTTTGCGCCCTCACCCCCGATCCAAGGCACTGAGAATGTTCGAACATAAAAAAGGGCACCAAAAAATGCTGCGAAGAACATTACTTCGGAGAATATGAACCACAACATTCCCTGACGGTAAGACCGGTCAAGCTGTTCGCTATGTAACCCCTCAGCTTCCTCCCTAATCTGATCTTTAAACCATCCAAAGATCACATAGAAAAGTACAAGGAAACCACTTCCAAGAATCCACGGTCCAATTGAGTCGCGATCGGCGGACATAGATGTGATAGTCATGGCAGCCCCATAGGCTAAAAGTCCAAGCGCAACTGATGCCAATATCGGCCATTTACTTTGTTCTGGAACGTAATAAGTCGAACCACTCATAAGCTCACCCGTCCTTTATCCTTGCTGGGTTTCACCTGCGTTACCTTCTGTTCACCAGTCAAATCATAGAGCGCGTACGATAATGTAATTGTCGAAATATACTCCGGCAGCTCTGGATCAACCACGAAAAGTAAAGGCATTTCCGTATCAGCTCCTGCCTCAAGAGGTTGACGCTCAAAACAAAAACAGTTCACCTTATGCAAATAAGGCGCAGCTTCCGAAGGAGTCACCGAGGGAACTGCTTGCGCTACCATCCAGTTGGCAGTCGGGTTTTTTGCGTAAAATGCTGTTTGCCTGTCTTCCCCTAGAAACACCCGGATCGACCGCTCTGTCGGTTCAAAGCTCCAAGGCATGTCCGCTGGGTTCACGGTAATGAACTGAACCTTCACCGTCCGAGAATCGTCTACTGCGACGATTTGTGCCGGTCCTTGTTTGAAATTCTTTCCGTTCAAACCAGTGATATCGCAAAATACGTCGTATAACGGAACCAATGCAAAACCAAAACCAAACATCACTAGAGCGGCTGTTGCCAGCCGGACTGCGAGACGCTTAGTCTGCTTCTCGTTCTGCACTGCCATAACTTACTTTACCTCCGGGGGAGTCGAGAATGTGTGATACGGGGCCGGAGACGGGAGTGTCCACTCCAGACCTTGAGCTCCCTCCCACACCTGCGCAGTTGCCTTTTCGCCAACCCGAACGTTTTGGATCACGTTATAGATAAATACCAACTGCGAGAACCCGAATATGAAGGCACCCACACTTGCCATGCTATTGAAGTCAGCGAACTGCAAAGCATAGTCCGGTATACGACGCGGCATACCCGCCAAACCAACAAAATGCATCGGGAAAAACGTAATATTCACGCCCACGAATGACAACCAAAAATGTAACTTACCCATCGTCTCGTTCAGCTGATGACCTGTCCACTTAGGCAGCCAGTAATAGGTCGCCGCCATGATAGAGAAGATCGCACCGGGCACCAATACATAATGGAAGTGCGCTACAACGAAATAGGTATCATGGTACTGGAAGTCGGCAGGAGCGATAGCAAGCATTAACCCTGAAAAACCACCGATAGTGAACAAGACAACGAAGGCCAGCGCGAACAGCATAGGAGTCTCGAACGACAACGAACCCCGAAACATGGTCGCGACCCAGTTAAATACTTTGACCCCCGTGGGAACCGCGATCAGCATTGTAGCGAACATGAAGAACACCTCGCCAACGAGTGGCATACCGACAGTAAACATGTGGTGAGCCCACACCACAAATGATAACAATGCGATCGATGCAACTGCGTATACCATCGAGGCGTAGCCGAACAGCCGTTTGCGTGCAAAGGTTGGGATTATCTCACTGATAATACCAAATGCTGGCAAGATCATAATATAAACTTCGGGGTGTCCGAAGAACCAAAAAACGTGCTGGAACAAAACTGGATCACCACCGCCGGCTGCGTTGAAAAAAGATGTTCCGAAGTGGATATCCATCAACATCATGGTAACCACGCCAGCTAGCACAGGCATCACAGCAATCAACAGAAAAGCGGTGATTAGCCAGGTCCATACGAACAGTGGCATCTTCAGTAACGTCATGCCAGGAGCACGCATGTTCAAAATAGTTGCGATAATATTAATCGCGCCCATGATCGATGAGGCGCCCATAATGTGCACGCCAAAAATAAAGAATGTGACGGATTCAGGCGCATAAGTTGTCGACAGTGGCGCGTAGAATGTCCAGCCAAAGTTGGGCGCACCACCCGGCATGAATAATGACGACAATAAAATTAGAAATGCGAACGGAAGAATCCAAAAACTCCAGTTATTCATCCGCGGCAACGCCATATCTGGCGCGCCAACCTGCATCGGAATCATCCAGTTAGCCAACCCCACGAACGCAGGCATGACTGCGCCAAACACCATGATGAGCCCATGCATAGTAGTCATCTGGTTGAAGAAATTCGGCTCAACCAACTGTAACCCCGGCTGAAATAACTCAGCGCGAATAATCAATGCCATGGTTCCGCCAATCATGAACATACACAAACTGAAAATAAGATACATCGAGCCGATGTCCTTATGATTCGTTGTATACAACCAGCGCCCTAAACCCTTCGCAGGGCCATGGTGATGTGGATCTTCGTCCTTTACGTGCGGTAGATCTACGTCAACTGTAGCCATAATGATACCCCTTTATTTTTGGATAGCGCTCGGTTGGATAAAATCACCCACTGAGTTACCAAGCGCGTTTCGTTGATAGGTCACGACAGCCGCAATATCGACCGCAGATAACTGTTCTTTGAATGCCTGCATTGCCGTTCCTGACTTACCATTCACAATAATGTCGATGTGCTTATCCATCTCGCCCGTGGCAATGGTACTCCCCGTGATAGCCGGGAATGCGCCCGGGATCCCTTGGCCATTCGGCTGGTGACATCCTGCACAGGACATGTTGTAGACGCCCTCACCTTGTGCAATCAATTCATCCATTGAAAACTCTTTTGAAGCCTCACCGGCCATCGCAAGTTTCATCGCTTTCTGGTCAGCGACCCACTGCTCATAGTCGGCTTCGGCCTTAACCTCGACAACGACCGGCATAAAACCATGTTCTTTTCCGCACAACTCGGTGCACTGACCGCGGTATACACCGGGTTCTTCAACCTTTACCCACGACTCATTAACGAAACCCGGAATCGCATCTTTCTTGACCGCAAAGTTTGGGACCCACCATGAGTGGATCACGTCGTTCGAGGTGATCAGAAACCGCACCTTTTTGTTTACCGGTATCACAAGTGGGTTATCGACTTCTAGAAGATAGTTTGGGTTTTTAGCAGCCTCGTTGGTGATTTCCTCGCGAGATGTTGCAAGATTCGAAAAAAAGTCGATGTCTTCATCCAGATATTGATACCGCCACTTCCACTGATAACCAGTAACTTGAATCTCCACATCGGCTTCTGATGTGTCATACATGTCCATAAGGGTCGCGGTTGCCGGAATTGCCATAGCGATAAGTATGATCGAAGGGATAACGGTCCACACAACCTCAACTGTGGTATTCTCATGCCAGTGCTCCGATACGGCACCCTTTGATTTCCGAAACTTAAATATCGAGTAAAACATTACGCCGAACACAGCAACACCGATCACAACACAAATCCAAAAAATCAACATGTGCAGATCGAAGATTTCGCGAGATAGGGCTGTCACGCCTTCATTCATATTTATCTGCCAGTCTGCCGAAGCAGGAATAGCAATGAGCGATATAGCCAAAGTGATAGCTTTGGTCATTCGCGTCCCTCCTAACATTTGTAAAAACGGCGGTCTACGACACCTAAAAAGTAATTCTTATGAGATTTATAATTTTTTAAGGGCGGCATTCTGAACCTACTCCAAAAAACTTGCTTTTCCGCGTCGAGCAATCCTTGCTCTCTAGGTCCTAAATGAGGGCTCTATTGTACATAAATCAAGGCCAGTTGGACAAGCCCATAAACGATCGACAAAAACACAAAAGTTAAAATTAGGCCGGCCACAGCAAATACACTAAACCGACCTTTCTCAAAATCATATCTCCTATCGGCCTCCGACTGGACGCCCAGAAAAGCAAAGAACACGCCAACAAACGCTCTGATCCACTCCCGCACAATCTATCCACTCATTTCCTATCGACACTACGCCCTCCGAAAGAGAAGGCGATCGTCGTCTATTAAAAACCCTAATGATAAATTTTTCGACACTAGTTCTAGCTCAGGATCGAGACATCCCCTAACCACGATCTGGTTTTCGCTGACTTAAGCTCGGCAAACGTTATATCACTTAACGTAACTACGTCATCGTTTATCTTTCCTCCCCGAGTTATTTAGCCAGAACACCTGCATCTCGCACAAACCAATCCAGTCTCTCGTTTTTTTCTCGCTTACCATTTCTCCAAGTGATTTAAGTGAGGAAAGCCCCTCCTGATCACCGTCCGCAGCATTTTCGAGATCAATGCGGAAGGCGATATCGATGATTTAGTCCAATTCCACCCTAATAAAAGGAGCGACCCAGCAACCAATCTCGTGACCTTTAGACACCGACACTCGGGGATCGACCTGCAGATGCAAGTCCACTAGCGTATTTCTTCCTGTTGAACGTATTCAAATTTGATGCACACCACGGAGGCTGGGAATATCAAGTACCCCCCGGCCGGATGGCATCCCTCTGCTCCAAAGGTAACGCAGTATCAAGTAATACCTGCGACGCCTCCCATAGGAATGTCAGCGCGATTTTAGCTACGAATAAAGCGACAATAAGAGCAGCAAGTGCGGCCAGTCGTACCTTGTCAAAACTAACTCCGATCAATCCTATTAGTGTGAGGATTGAGGTTAAGGAGTCGGCAGGGGAATGCCAAGAGTTAGCTAGCGTCAATTTCGAATTTAGCTTCTTAGTGTAAGGCGAGGTAAAGTGATACATCACTTTCTTTTAGACGATCGGGGCGACTGTCCCGATGAAGACTGATTTATCCAAATGGACAGTGATCGAGGAATCATTGGATGCTGTCGTTTAGGATCCCGCCAGCTACTCAACAAAATACTCCCTAGGATCAGTGTCGCAAGCGACTCAATCTGGTCGTGACCATGAGTATGGTCAACATAAGGCTGCTCATGGCCCCACTTCGCTGCCAAGGTTACCAGCAGATCAGCACCAAGTTCTAAAGGTGAATGCACACCATCTGCTACCAGAGCGTGGCTTTAACTAATGGTGCCTGTCACAATTTTAAAAACGCCGAGTAACCCATCAACCAAAGCTCCAATCGCTATCACCCGGATCATACTGAGTACTCATCTTCATGTCAGCGGACATTAACCAGTCACTCTCTCAACAAACCAATAGGCCCCGACCAAACCAATCATCACCGAAATCGGCACAGCTACTCGCTCTCGGTACCACGGAAAACGTATAACCCAGATACCTACCGAGAAATAAGCAACTAAGATTATCGCTAGTTGTCCAATTTCTACCCCTCCATTAAATGCCAAAAGGCCAATCAGAAAATCACGTTCGGGCAGCCCAAGTTCGGTCAAGACGCCAGCAAACCCTAATCCGTGTAACAAACCGAAGAAAAAAACAACCAAGGTACGCCAATTGTTCACCCGTTGGTGCCATATATTTTCCACGGCAATGTAGACGATAGAAGCAGCAATCAATGGCTCGACAATTGACCCTGGAAGCCTCAGCACTCCGTAGAGCCCAAGTGCCAGCGTGACCGAATGCGCCACCGTGAAGGCTGTCACCTGAATAACTAAATCGACGAAACGTTTCGAAATTAACGTCAAACCTAAAATAAAAATAATGTGGTCGAATCCTTTGGGTATGATATGTGTAAAACCCAGTCCTAAATACTCGACCACAAGCGCTCCCACGGAGCGTTCCATAGCTTGATCCAGTAACAAAGCATCTGACGTTTGACCACTTTTGACAAACTGGACTAACGGATCTGCATTTTTGAGAAACAGACGCACGGCGGTATTCGGGAGCGTCTCGTGAACTCGATAGATGACACTACTGGCACCGTTGGGTAGCCCTCCCACGAAGATCAATCGACTGTCCCTCGGTAAATCAATATCGTCAACTGGCAGGACCTCGATCACCGTTAGCGACATCTCGGTCCTGCCTTCACCAGCCAAAATCTCGATAGCTTGCGTGATGTCCCGGTCACCTTTTCTTATTACCTCAATCAGCGCACTTGCATTGAGCGCTCGTAGCTGATTGTAATGCTCCGCATTTGGTGAGTCGTCGGTGTCAGATAAAGATGGATCAATATTCGCAAGCCATGCCTCCATATTGATGACCAACTCAAGCGTTAAGATACCTTGGGAGTCTGTCGATAAGGATGCAACCGACGGGCGCATCTCGTGAGCGCTTGCAACGGTGCTGGAAATCACGAACAGTAGGCTAATCAACATAATTTTCATCGCGACTCGTCTCAATTTATAGGGGGTAATAATGATACCAGCTCGTAGCCTAGCACTCTCTGCAGGACTTCTGATGTCAAGTAGCCAAATTGCTGCGCATGAGTTTTGGATTGAGGCGTCAAAACATTATGGAAACCCAGACGAGACTGTGGCTCTGACTCTTAAGGTCGGAGAGACATTTCGTGGCAGTGCACAACCACTATTACCTGGCGAGGTCGAACGATTTGTCCACCTCACTGACAAATCAAAGACCATCGATGGTCTGTTAGGAGACTCGAGACCGGCAGCCCGAATTATCATGGCTGGGGGTCTCAATCAGATTATCCATCTCACCACGCCCTACTCGATTCGGTTCGGGGAACATGACAAGAGGTGGGCAAACTACATCGAGCTGGACGGACTAGATCGTCAAATCAATCAATATCCCGATATCCCAAATACAGTACCTGTGACCGAACGATACGTCAGGTGTGCGAAGAGTCTAATAAAAACTGGCAACCAACCGGTCTCGGATTCTCTCTCCAGCGAGATGCCTTTTGAATTTGTGCTGGGAGGTTCATGGAACCGACTCGGATCGGGGCAGCGAGTGATTACACTATTCGAGGGCCAGAATCCACTTGAAAATGTCCTAATCAAAGCTTTTCGATACAATGATCGAGTGGTTATATCTGAGGCTTACTCCGATGCGAATGGGCAGGTACGGCTCGATCTGCCAACAGCCGATAGATACCTGATCAGTGGGGTTGTAATCCGTCCTGATGATGACCCAAACTACGATTGGATAAGCTACTGGCCTTCGATTACGTTTGAGGTTATCAACTGAGCAGCATCTTGATCGCCTTCGCTGTCGCATGAAATGCGAAGACCGCGGTCACGTGGGTCGCTGCACCAAGACTCCCGACGCAATCCAATCGATTCGACTCTGAGTCAGGCTTTTGTTGGCCAACTGATCCATTAGCCTGCAAGTATCGTGTTTGCTCATCCGAGTAGACTGCATTTACTGAAAATCGTTTTCCTGGGGTTCGAGAAAACTTATGCCGATTCCTCAGCGTTTGCCTGACCGCTGCCAACAAGGCATCTCCGTCAGTTTTTGCAAGATCCCGGACCTTAACTTTACCCGGATCGATCCGGCCACCAGCCGCTCCAAGCGTCAAGACCGGTACCTTGAGACGTCTACAATGAGCGATTAACGCGGCCTTTGCTATGTGGTTATCACCGCAATCAATCACTAGATCTAAGTCACCCTCAATCAGGTCTTCAACTGTCTTATCGGTCACAAAAGCATGATCACAGCGAATCGCTATGCTTGGATTGATTTCAAGACACCGGGCACCCATTACTTCCACCTTCGATTGACCAATCGTAGAGGTCAGTGCGTGAACTTGGCGGTTTGTATTCGTAATACACAGATCGTCAAGATCGGCCATTCGAATTTCACCCACCCCGGAGCGTGCAAGGCCTTCAACAACCCATGAGCCGACACCACCTATACCAACAACATAAGCTGTTCTTTGAGAGAGCGTTTGATAAGCGGTACCGCCATAGAGACGGTCAATACCGCGAAATGCTTCGGGTGTACTAATCGGCATCCTCTAGCGCCAAATCAAAAGTTTGATGTAATGCACGAACAGCGAGCTCGAGATATTTTTCGTCCATAACAACGGAGATCTTAATTTCCGATGTGGATATCATCTGGATGTTGATGCCCTCAGCAGCAAGTGTCTCAAACATCTGGCTCGCAACGCCTGCATGTGAGCGCATGCCGACACCCACAACTGAGACCTTACAAATTCTGGCATCTTTACGGATCACCCTAGCTCCAAGTTCAGTAGCTACAACCTCGAGTACCTCGTGAGCCATATCAACGTCACTGCGGTGAACCGTGAAGGTAAAGTCGGTCGTCTGGTCCGCCCCGACGTTCTGGACGATCATGTCGACTTCAATATTTTTTGCACCAACCGGAGCCAAAATTTTTGCAGCAACGCCGGGAACATCTGGCACACCAAGCAATGTCAATTTTGCTTCGTCACGGTTAAACGCAATACCTGATATAACGGGTTGTTCCATGGACTCTACCTCCTCAGTGGTGATCAATGTACCGGGACCATCTTCAAATGTGGACAGCACGCGAAGCGGAACGTTGTATTTACCGGCAAATTCGACCGCCCGAATCTGTAGGACCCTCGAGCCCAAAGACGCCATTTCAAGCATCTCTTCAAAGGTAATTTTGGTTAACCGCCGTGCAGACTCGACAATACGCGGATCGGTGGTATAGACACCATCTACATCTGTGTAAATCTGGCACTCCTCCGCGTCCATAGCCGCGGCCAATGCCACTGCCGTTGTATCCGAGCCCCCGCGACCGAGAGTCGTAATGTTGTTCTGGTCATCCGTTCCCTGAAAGCCAGCAACTATGACAACACGCCCTGCTTTGAGATCGGCACGCATATTTTCGCTATCAATTGCTTGAATACGAGCCTTGGTATGCACACTATTTGTGTGGATTTTAACTTGCCCACCGGTATAGCTCTTAGCGGGGCACCCCATCTCCATCAATGACATGGCTAGCAGCGCAATCGTGACCTGTTCGCCGGTTGATACGAGTACATCTATCTCTCTTGGGACAGGTCGATCGCTGATCTCATTGGCCATGCCGATCAGACGATTCGTTTCACCACTCATTGCGGAGACTACAACAATAATGTCGTGACCTTTCTCTCTGAAACCTCGTACTTTTCGAGCCACTCCCTGGATGCGCTCTACGGTTCCCACACTAGTTCCACCGTATTTTTGAACGATTAAAGTCATCGAACTTCCTAACTCAATTGCTCTTCAAGCCATTCGGGGACTGAATTTAGTGCCCGTGGTAAGGATGCTGGCTCGGTTCCTCCTGCCTGTGCCATATCGGCACGTCCCCCGCCACGACCACCGACCTGTGTTGCAATAAATCCAATTAAATCGCCGGCTTTGACGCGATCAGTGAGATTATCTGTGACTCCTGCAATTAGATTCACTTTATCGTCCCGTACGGTAGCGAGGACGACGACACCTTGAATCAGACGATGTTTTAAGCGATCCATCGTGTCTCGAAGTGTTTTTGGATCTTGCCCATCCAGGCTCGCTACCAAACATTGCACCCCGGCAACTTCAACAACGTCATCTAATAAATCCCCTCCAGCCGCCGTCGCGAGTTTCATCTTGAGCGCATCGACTTCACGCTCTGATACTTTCACGCGATCAGCCATCTGTTCAATTTTAGAAAGAAGTGAACCAGTACCCGTCTTTAAAAGAGCGGTGGCCTGACCTAAAGTCGTCTCGAGCGCAAGCACATGGTCTAGAGCACCGTCACCTGTTACAGCTTCAATTCGGCGTACCCCAGAAGCGATCCCACTTTCGGCGATGATCTTAAAAAGACCGATGTCACCCGTCCTCCTAACGTGAGTACCGCCACACAGTTCGACAGAGAAATTTCCCATCGACAAGACACGTACCTCATCGTCGTATTTCTCGCCAAACAGCGCCATCGCCCCAGCTGCTCTGGCCTCTTCAATGGGCATAACGCGGGTAACAACTTCCTCGTTCTGACGAATCTCATAATTGACCATCGCCTCAATTGCAATAATTTCATCCGCTTTGACCGGCTGCGGGTTCGAAAAATCAAAACGTGTCCGCTCGTGGGTAACTAACGATCCTTTCTGCGTCACATGTTTACCAAGGACTGAGCGGAGCGCTGCATGTAACAAATGCGTAGCTGAATGATTCAAAGCGGTCGCCTGACGCCTTGGGCCTTCAACTCGAGCATTGACAGTATCACCAACCGTTAATTCACCCTCACCTAGCGCGCCCTCGTGACCGAAGTGCGTACCATACTTTTTTGTCTCCATCACCTCAAAGGATGCACCGGACGACGTCAGCAAACCCGAGTCCCCACGCTGCCCACCGCTCTCTGCGTAAAACGGGGTTTGGTTCAGAACAACGACGCCCGACTCACCTGCGCGAAGGGACTTAACCTGTTTACCTTCTTTCGCCAATGCCACGACAACTGCACTAGCATCCAAATGTGTGTAGCCGAGGAACTCTGTAGAATCTTTTAACTCAAATCGAATCTGGCCCTCGACCGCAAAGCTTGACGCTTGACGCGACTTTTCTCGTTGCTCGGCCATCGCCTTTTCAAACCCATCAATATCCAACTCAAGACTGCGCTCTCGAGCAATATCATTGGTGAGATCCACTGGAAATCCGTGTGTATCATATAACCGGAAGATCAATTCACCTGGAAGTATTTTATCTTTCAGTGAGGTAATAGCATCCTCAAGCACTTTCATGCCTGCATCGAGCGTCTCCGCAAACTGCACTTCCTCCTGTTTGAGGGCCGCGATGATGCGGTCCTCATTATCTCTAAGCTCTGTATACGCTTCGCCCATTTCGGCTACTAAAGTGTGTACGATTTTGTGAAAGAATAAATGGTCACAACCAAGCTTATGTCCGTGCCGAATCGCACGGCGTATGATCCGGCGTAATACGTAGCCACGGCCTTCATTCGATGGCATGATCCCGTCGCAAATCAAGAACGAACAGCTCCGGATATGATCCGCTATGACACGTAATGATTTAGCTTCGAGGTCATCGGTATATGTGACGTCAGCCGCGGCCCCCAACAGCTTCTGAAATAGATCGATTTCGTAGTTTGAATGAGCGCCCTGCATGACAGCGGAGATTCGCTCAAGCCCCATCCCTGTGTCTACGGATGGTTTTGGTAGAGGTGAACGGTTCCCGTCTGCAGCCTGCTCAAATTGCATGAATACCAAGTTCCAGATCTCAATGTAACGATCTAGGTCGTCATCCTTCGATCCAGGCGGTCCGCCAGGCACATTCGGCCCATGATCGTAAAAAATTTCGCTGCATGGGCCACAAGGACCAGTGTCGCCCATCGACCAGAAATTGTCCTTATCGCCCAGACGAGAGAGTCGGTCCGGATCGATACCGATTTTCTGGATCCAGATATCCTCAGCTTCCTGATCTGAATAGTGCACCGTCACCCACAGACGTTCCTCGGGGAGCCCCAGACACTTGGTCAAAAAACCCCAAGCGAGACGAATCGCGTCCTCTTTGAAATAATCGCCAAAACTAAAATTACCGAGCATTTCGAAAAATGTGTGGTGTCTTGCGGTATACCCGACGTTCTCAAGATCATTATGTTTACCACCGGCTCGCACACAACGCTGCGATGTGGTTGCGCGGTTGTAGGGCCTGACGTCCTCACCAGTGAACACATCTTTGAACTGCACCATCCCCGCGTTGGTGAATAAAAGAGTTGGATCGTTCCCCGGAATCAACGGACTCGACGGCACAACAGTGTGGCCATTGTCCTTGAAGTATTCGAGGAACTGCGAACGGATTTCAGCACTTTTCATGGTTTTTCGATTATCTGAAAATCAAACGGAACCCAATGCTAGCGGAAAATGGCTTTGACTGCTTCTGTTGCATCGGAAAAATTAAAGCCTCGGGTAGCTAAAAATCTCAGGGCTTTATCACGTGTTGGATTTTTTTTACCACGGATCCATTTCTCAAGAGCAGCACAACAACGGTCCGATTCACTCTGATCAGCCTCGTCAAAGTACTGCGCCATATTGCGCCCGTCAATTAGATGTGAACCAAGTTCTTTTTCGATTCGGCGACGGCCCTGACCCCGCTGCAGACGCGACCGGATCAGCATCTCGGCAAAACGTCTGTCTGACTGAAGATTCAATTCAATCAGACGATCGAGCAGAACTTCACGCTCGGTCCGAGACAAGGCCGGGTAGCGATTTTGTAGTTTTCGATCAAGCTCGACTCGTGAGTGCTCTCGGTTGGCCAGGCTAGCGATAAGAGTATCGTATGGATTAGCCGCCACCATGCCGACGCATTGCCTCCAGGCGTGCAAACAAGCTCGAGGTATCCCAACGCCCGCCCCCCATCGACTGTACCTCGCCGTAGAGTTGATCGACGGCAGCGGTGATTGGTATTGCTGAACCATTTTTACGAGCCTCAGCTAGGCATATTGACAAGTCTTTTCGCATCCAGTCGACAGCAAATCCGTGCTCAAATTTGTCGGCAAGCATCGTTTCGTATCGATTTTCCATTTGCCACGACTGCGCCGCTCCCTTGCTGATTACGTCGATGACCTTGTGCGCATCAAGACCCGATGCTCGAGCAAATGAGAGACCTTCAGACAATGCCTCAACCAAACCAGCGATGCAGATTTGGTTCACCATCTTGGTCAACTGACCGGCACCAACCTCACCCATCAAGGTACAAGCCCGCGCATATGTATCGATGATGGGAGAAGCGCGGTCGAAATGTTCTTGGCTCCCTCCAACCATCACTGTCAAGGCACCGTTCTCTGCACCCTGTTGTCCACCAGAGACCGGTGCATCCATGAAGCCCACATTGAGTGCTTTCGCGGTACTGCATAGCTCACGTGCCACATCAGCGCTAGCAGTAGTGTGGTCGACGAATAGCGCACCCTCGCTCATTCCCATGAACGCACCGGTCTCTCCCAACGTAACGCTGCGCAAATCGTCATCATTACCAACACAAGCAAAAACAATCTCTTGACCAATGGCTGACTCTTTTGGTGTGGCCGCTAACGTCCCGCCGAACTCATTTGTCCATTTCTCGGCTTTTGAAACGCTCCGGTTGTAAACAGTGACTTGATGGCCGGCTCTTGCGAGGTAGCCGGCCATGGGGTAGCCCATTACACCCAATCCTAAGAATGACACGTTCATCTGAAATCCCTCTATTTATAGTGGTCGTGAAGCAAACCCTTGTCAGACAATTTTTCCGCTAACGGATGCTCTTTTGTTCTTTCAATGGGGGCTAACATCGCCTGAATCCAATCCGGTGTGACCTCGTCAACGACCTTAAAACGCCATTGGGGGTTCTTGTCCTTATCAACGAGAAGCGCTCGCACGCCCTCACACCACTCACCGTCAGACAATAAACGCATGGCGAGATCGTGCTCTTGAAACACCACTTGGGTGAGGTTCTGATATTTGGCGCGCTGCTGTTGATAACCAGCAACCATGGCAGCCCCTGGACTCGCCTGCTCGAGCCCATCAAATAGTTCGGGGGTCTGGTGACGCCATAGCTCCATCATATGCCAAACTATGATGGGCGGCTGATGTCTGACACTATTCCCCAAGCGGGCTCCGTTTTCCTCCCATGGTCCCATTCGCGAGGATTCCGACGTTCCATGATGCAAAAGTGTCCCGATTTCTGATAACGCAGCTTCCTTTGAGGAATAATCCAGTCCGAGTATTGCGTCGAACAATTCAGTTTTTTCAGCACGCGGTAATAACCAGTCCGCTAAATTCAACCAACAGCTATCTGCGGCGCCGACGGCTGTGCCACTCATCGCGAGACATATTCCAAGCCCGTTCGGAACCCTATTCAAAAACCAACTACCTCCGCAATCTGGCACAAATCCAATGCGTACTTCCGGCATGGCCAGATTGGAATGCTCGGTCACAAAGCGGACGTCAGCGCCCTGAAATACTCCCATGCCTCCACCCATGATGTAACCATCACCCCAAGCAAAGATCGGCTTGATGCTGCGGTGGAGCCATATATCCAATAAATACTCATCCGCCAGATAGTCGGCAGAGTTCTTCAAATCAGTCAGCCCACCAGCCTGCCCGTTCTTGGTGACATCACGTACGTCACCGCCCGCGCAGAATGCTTTCTCAGCAGATGATTCAATCCAAAGCCCTTTGATAGCGGGATCGCTCTCTACTGCTTCAATAATCACCAGTAACTCTCGAATCATGCCGTGATCCAGCGCATTTAAGACTTTTGGGCGGTCCATTACCGCAACACCCAAGAACCCGTCCGCTTTACCCAGCGGGACAGTATAAAACCGAAGTGTTGGCTCTGACATCAATTCTCCATTGAACATAAGGATATCTTTATATTATGCTGCATCATATGTGGAAATCTTATGACGCTTATATTGACGCATTAAAAGCAATTTCTGAACCGACGCGGTTTAGATTAGTGCGTTTGTGCTCTCAAGGTGAGCTGACTGTATCAGAACTGATGCGAATTGTCGGTCAATCGCAACCGCGAGTATCACGTCATTTAAAACTCCTCCAGGACGCTGGAGTTTTAGAAAGCTTCCGTGAACAACACTGGGTTTTCTATCGGATCGCACAAAATAGTCTTTGCCAGCAGCTAGTTTCAGGCCTCTTGCAACACTTACCCACCGATGATGATTTGATGAATTTCGACCAATCACGGCTGAACGAATTGCGTGATGCAAGAGCAAAATTGTCTGAAGAATTTACCGAAACAGAGGTCCCGGACTGGCTCCGCTTGCATGAATTCCATGGCGATGAGTTACGGTTCAGCGACGCCGTACGAGACGCCTTAGTTGGCAGGGCTGTTGGTCATCTGCTTGATATCGCAACCGGAACCGGCCGGATGCTGAAGATCGTTGGGCCCCTAGCGGATAGCGGTGTCGGGGTAGACCTGTCAAAAAAAATGGTCATGGTCGCTAGGAACGCTTTAGCCGAGGCAGACCTTCCGCACCTAACTGTACGCCAGGAGGATATGTATCAAATGCGTTTCCCAGCGCGACATTTCGATACTGTAACGATAGATCAGGTGCTCTATTTTGCCTCCAACCCGGATGCACTGATCAAAGAGGCCACTCGGGTGCTTAAACCCAGCGGAAGACTTCTATTAGTTGCTTTTACAGAAGCCGCTAATGCTAAAACACCACCTGCGGTCAGTATCGCGCTGCCCGACATTCGATCCTGGCTTGAAGACGCCCGATTAAAAATCGTAACCACCAACGTTCTTGCGGGCGACGTCTTAGATATTAGTTTGATGGTTTCTGAAAAAAGTAAAGAACGCTGATGGGCACACCACGCCTATCCTTTGAATTTTTTCCACCGAAAACTCCAGAAGCCGGAGGTAGTCTCGAGCAAACAGTAAATCGGTTGAAGCTTCTCAGCCTCGAGTTTGTCTCCGTCGCCTTTGGTGCCGATGGATCGACTCGACGACACACCTATCAGGCGATCAGGGATATCCTGACTAAAACAACTCCCAGGCACTTTCCCCACCTTACCTGCGTCGGCGCACCACAAAATGAAATCGTCGCGATTGTAGCTGATTATTGGAGTATGGGCGTGAGGCAGATTATCGCACTCCGTGGCGACCCACAGGGGCCGCGAAATCCGATTACATTCCTCATCATAAAAGCTTTCGGTCGCATATCGGTTATGGGAACTTAAGCTCACCATGATGGTCTAAAGATTTCTAAGGAAAAAAGCTAAGGAGAGGCCATGAGTGAGACGGAGATAAGATCGCTTTTACAGACATTTGCATCGACTGAACGGACTGATGATTTCTTTTCAGATCACGGGACTGAAGACTTTATCTTCATAAGACCGAGTGGAAATCCGCTAGATGCCGAAGGTTTCTCAGCTATGTTCCAAAGCGGTGATTTAACTATACATGATTCCGAGTTAATTGCGTTGGAGCGATTGAACTTCCATGGAAATATAGCCATCGCGGTCTTTACCATGAGGGGTAGCTTCACCTTTCAAGGGCAAGATAATTCTGATACGTATGTGGCTACAGCCGTGCTGAGGAATATAGAGGGCGAATGGCGATTTGCTTTACTCCAAAGATCATCTGGGTCCACGGATCTATCAAGCTGGCGGACCCTGTCTGATTAACATTGCTCTTCAAAGAGGGTAGATCTCCGACTCTCTACGTAAAGGATACGATTTCCGGACCTCATCAAATAGCCCAGGCTTTTCCATCTCAGACGCGCGAAACATCGACTCTTGGAGCGCTCTATTTATTTCAGCCATTGGGCATACTTTCAATAGAGCCTCTCCGAGGGTATCGCATATAGGACGTGCACTAGCGACCGACTCTAAAAATGCCTCGTCATCAATCACATTGAGTCCAAACCCGAACATAGATGCTGCCTCCATCAGAATCTGTTTTGTTCCTCGATATTTCCCTTCAGCTGAATGACCCGCGATATGGGGACTTATTCGCCACGACCGGCTAATCAGTGCATCACTAATCACCGGCTCATTAGGAAATACATCCAACGCCAAATCAAAGTGGGTTTGCTCTAGCAGATCATGTTCGTGTAATACCTGGCCCCTAGAGGCATTGATCAATAGTGCTTGTCGCTTCAACAGCGATAGCACGTCAGCGTTCAGCAGCCGTTCAGTGGTATAAGCCCCCTTAGTTATCAGCGGAACATGTAATGAGATTACGTCAGATTGACGAGCTAGATCTTTTAAAGGAATGTGGTCTGACATATTATTTGAATCAAATCGGGGTTGATCTGAAAGTAGTACTCGAACTCCTAGCTCACGCGCACGCTGATTCAATAACGTGCCCACAGCACCGACGCCGATCACACCTAGTGTCAGTTCGTCAATCCTGCGGCCTCTTGATTTTGCCCAAGTAATGAGATGGGTGAGCACATAGTCCGTAACTGCGAAGGCATTGCAGCC
>MDTC01265902.1_pt1 | contig 17908 bp, 18 predicted proteins | sample 811181 | NCBI WGS metagenome assembly MDTC01 (sample SAMN05326644, study PRJNA326480) | marine metagenome | isolation source: seawater | place: Pacific Ocean: North | collected 2011
CTAGAGGAAATGGTGTAGATGAATGGAGAGTAGGTACACCATGGGATATTTCAACATTAACGCATGTAGGATTTTATTTCATAGGAGGTAATCCTTCAGGTATACATTTCAGTCCAGACGGTTTACAGATGTTTATTACAGGTAATGTAAGTGATTTAGTTAAATCGTATACACTATCACATCCTTACAGACTGTTTTCAAACGACGGAATAACTGCTACTCCAGATAGTAGAGCATTCAGAATGTCGCAGTATCAACCAATGGATATACAAATAAGCAATGTTATTATAGATAGTCAAAAATCTGAATTGCTTGCTGATATTACAGCATTTAGTGATGAGATTGCTGTTAGTGACGTAACAGTATTTGATGATCCTAATGTTTTAATAGCAAGTGTTCCTGGTGTAGCATATATTGGAACTGAACGTATTGAATATGAAGCAATAGATATAGGAAACAGTAAACTTGTTGGAGTAACAAGAGGAACACTAGGCACTAGTTCGCGAGCACACAGTACAGGTGATCAAATATGGAACACAGGCCCAACTACACAAATTCCGACCACAGAAAAGTTTTCACATTATGGTAACGGTTTAAGACTAGCTTATAATGATAGTGGCGTTAGCCTTGCATCTGCAGGAACTACTCCTGAACACGCATTCATTAGAGATGCAGGCAAAGGAACGATATAAATACATTAAATGGAAAGAACAATGAGTTTAGACAAGATCAATGATACATCACTTATAGGAATCGAAGGTCATATTAAAATATGGGATCCTGACTCAGGTGAAGTTTTGGTTCGTAGAAGAAATGCAATTAATTTTGAGAATATGAGTATTGCACTAGCTAGTTTGCTTGCAAACGAAGCCGGCAATAGCGGAACACACCATATTGCTACATTAAGATTCGGAAATGGCGGAACAACTATTGACGGATTGGGAAATGTAACGTATAAAGCTACTAACACAAATAGTGCAAGTGGTGTATTATATAATCAGACGTTTAGTCAAGCTGTTGACGAAGCAGTGACTTCAAGTGCTCTTAACGGTACTGAAATAAGTCATACTAGTCCTAATACATACAGTGACGTTATTACAACATGTACACTAGATTATGGTAGTGTTACAGGACAAGATTCGACAGACACAGCTACAAATATGAATGACACATATGTATTTGATGAACTTGCAATTTTTAGTGGCAACAACGATTTGTTGACACATGTTGTTTTTCATCCTGTGCAAAAAAGTGAAAACAGAAAAATACAAGTAATTTACACACTAAGGATTAGATCAAGTTTTGCAGACTTATAAGGAAAAGATATGCCGTATACAATAGATTTTAGTCAAAGCAGTAAAACAGCAATAGTTGTTAACGATGGAACAATTGATACCAGTACTAGTTTAGGATTGATTGGTAAAAACTATACACGCTTTGGAGAAACATTAAACGAAAATTTACTACACTTGTTGGAAAATTTTGCTAACACAAATGCTCCAAGTAATCCAACTGAAGGTATGCTGTGGTATGATACAACAAACAGTCAACTGAAAATTTACGATAATGGTGTTTGGACACCATTACTTTCAGGATCAGGAACTACAAAAATTGAATTTAGAAATAGGAAAGATACAGGCGGTAATTACCATAAAACAATTGAACTTATAGTTGATGCAAACATTGTCCATATTACAACAGATGATACTACGGCATGGACACCACACAACGACGAAAAATTAGAAGATGGTGTAACACTACTCAGCACACAGTTTCCTACAATACAAGCTGGTATTACAATGAACAATACCACACATTACAAGTTTAGAGGTACAGCCACCAGTGCAGAATACGCCGACCTTGCAGAGCGTTATGAAGCTGATGCAGAATACGAAGCAGGCACAGTTGTTAAAATAGGTGGCGAAAAAGAAATTACACAAACCACAGATGAATTAGATCACGATGTTTTTGGTATAATAAGTACTTCACCAGGCTTTGAAATGAACGCAAGTGCTGGTTCAGATGCTACGCATCCATTTGTAGCACTAGCAGGTCGAGTTCCATGTAAAGTAATCGGAAAAGTTACTAAAGGCGATAGGCTAATTAGCAGTGACACACCAGGACATGCAAAGGCATGGAATCCAGGACCAACACCAGGTTATGCACTAGGTTTAGAATGGTCTATTATAGGAAGAGCATTAGAATCAAAAGACACAGATGATGCCGGCACCATAGAAGTAGTAGTGGGGGCAAAGTAAATGGCCCAGTCCATCGGTGATTTAGCAACCAATGAGGATTATAATCTCGTAGCAGTTGACGTAAACAAAGTGTTTGGAGACAAATATCCAACCGCGGCTGTTACTGATCCTAATAGAGTTAACACACATAAATTTGGTTGGGGTGCAATAAACCTTGATGATGCACTAGCTGATGGTACATTAATTACCGCAGAACGATTACAAGGATTAGTCACTAGGACAAACATCAGTTTAAATCACACAGAGATACCTGATAGTGTTTTGGTGTTTGCAGTTCCTGCCAATAGAACAACTATTGCCGCTGGTACGCCAGTAAGGGCTGAAGACTTAAATTTAGTAAGGTCAAAATTTGGTCCAATATTACTTAACAATGAGCATACAAAAGTAGATCCTCAAAATGCCAGTGCGTTTAATACAAATACTGCAGGTTATGAAAGAACAACTACTTGGAATAATAAACTAGTAGGTGAACATAAATTTGAATGGGCAGATTATAACAAAGCTAGATACTTCTTCAACGGAGGTGGTCAACTTAGAGTAGCACTTAACATGACAGGCGGGTCAACTGCTGGTTATTTTAACTGGAGTGATGTTATAAACGAAATGGGTGTTCTAAATTTTAATTGGGACACAGTTACACAAAGTAGTGCAATAACAAGTGGAACAAGCGAAGGTAGAGGATTTTATGATCTTACTGACAAGTATGGAGACGGAAGTGATGGTCCAGCTACAAATGAAGGCTTGCTCTTTACTTCAAGTGGTGTTACAATAGGAAGAAAAGTTGGTACATATGGTTCATATAGCTATGGATATGGATACGGTTATATTACAGGAACTGGATATCATCCAAGCTGGACAGATCCTATGCAAGGCGGATATGGATACGGTTATGGCTACGGATATGGATACGGCTACGGATATGGCGGAATCTATGTTAGTTCTTATAGCGCCTACAGTACCTATCAACAACTAAAATTTAGAATGTATGGAAAATATATTAACAATGGAGCTGGTGTGCAATTCAAACTTTTCTTAGACGATACAACACACAATAACTTTGTAGATGGAACTATTACCCCCACAATAAGCTATCTGATGCCTGATACATTAACAATAGGTACACATAGTTTTGATGTTACGCCTGCACCAACTTTTACAGTAGTTAATGATTTTACTGGTCCAGATGACTATTAAAATTAAAAAACTGTTGACAATCCACACATAAATAAGTTATAGTAGCATATAATTAAAAGGAGAAACTCAGTATGGACGAGAGACTCGAAAAAGCATTAGAGTTTGCAAACTATAGAATTACGTTAGGTAATCAAAAGCGTACACTGAAACAAAGAACACAAGTTCTGCAAACAGTACACTACGCTAAAGGTGTATTCCATGCAAGTCAAACTACTATTGCTTTCGTCAAAGCACTAGTTGATATGGGAAAAAAAGAATCTATTCTTATAGACACAAAAGAAAATCCTATTGTAATTGACGATCTTGCAGATTTTTTAGAGACACTTGTAAGTGCATATACCGAATCAATGAACGAGTATAAGGTACAAGCTGAAAAAATTAGAAAAGCAAGGAATATCAAGAGTTTGATGGATTGGTGATAAATGTCAGAAAAACAAGGAAATGGCATTTGTCTTTTTTGTTATAACAATGAACAACTAGACTATTCTAAATTTGCAATGTTAGCCTCGACTTATGCTAAAAAGCATTTAGACTTGCCAGTTACATTAATTACAGATGATGGTACAAAAGATTGGATGGAGCAAAATCATTCACAAGATGAGATTGATGCTTGTTTTGATCTTATGGTAATAGATAATTCAGGAGTTGCCAGCAAACGCAATATGCGTAAACACATGGATAGTCCATGGACAGAATTCAACGCACCATTTTTTAACAGTAACAAACATTCAGTATTTTATCATACACCTTATGAAAGAACACTACTTTTGGATACTGATTACATTCTGGGTAATGACTTTTACAAATATATTTTCGATACAGATGAGCCATTAGCATTACATAGATATGCACAATATATAGGTGGTGAACTTCCATACAGAAATGAAATAACATTGAATGAAGCAGGTATTCACCATTGGTGGAGTACTATTGTTTATTTTGACCAAAGCGAAGAAGCTAAATTATTTTTTGATATTTGGAGTCATGTGAAAGATAATTGGGAATACTACAGTCTATTATATCAATATCCTAGATTGTTGTTTAGAACAGACTTCTGCGTAAGCATTGCTTGTCATTTAATGAACGGCATGAACAATGCTGATTTCATACATGATTTTATGGGACAGCCATTGTTAAACATGGATCAGAAAGATGATATTGCAAAAGTAAATGGCTTTAATGATATTGTATTTTTGAAACACAATAGAGCAGAAGCTTGGAAAAACATTTTGTGTAGATATACAAAACAAAACCTACATATTATGAACAAACGTGCATTAGATAGGCACTACAATCATTTAATGACTTTAGCGAAAGAAGAAGCCAGTGTCTGACAAATTACAAACACTTGAACTAGAAGAAGAAACACCAAAACGAGGCTATGTTACACTTGGTATAAACACCAGTGAAGACAATATCAGATATTGTTATGCACTAGCATGTAGTATTAAAATTTGTGATCCAGAAGCAAGTATTACACTGATTGTAGATAAAGGTCAACTAGGCAACGTACAAAGTTTCTACGAACATGCATTTGATTATATGATTGAATTGCCCTATGGAAATAGTGCTCATAAAGATGGTTTTCATGGAATGAACTTATGGCAAGTATTTTATGCTACTCCATATGAAGAAACAATTTATGTTGACTATGACACACTTTTTATCAATGTTGATATACAGACTCTATGGGACACTATGGCAAGTGGTACAGGAAGTATAAGTGTACCAAAAAATGCGTATAGTTATAGAAATTTTCCAGCATTACCTATGTGGAGATTTGAATACGAAAATGCATACAAGTTACCTAAGTATTGGTATAATTTGATATATTTTAGGAAAAGTAGTGAAGTTGCAAGGGAATGGTTTAAGATGGCTGATCCAGTTATGCAAAACTGGAGAGATGTATACAATCATGTTTTTCCAAACAAAAAGCCAGAATACTTCCAGAAGAATCTACTTGGAAATGTTATAACACATTTTGTTGATCACACAAATGAAATTGGTGTACAGCTTAATAATCATTATGACCTACACAGTCAGTCGCATGGTGCTTTTCCAGATCCAAATGAAATTCCCAAAAACTGGACTGATATGTTAAATTATTGGGTAACAGACAAAGCCAAAATACAAATTGAAAATAGTATCATTAGCAGTGGAATTATTCATTATAGCGATGAGACTTTCTTATCAGATGAAGTAGTAGATGTCTTCAGAACTAACCTTACTCAGAGACTACAAGAAAGATAAACCAGCACCCAAGTGGTGTGTTTATTATGATACCGAGACAGGTGATATTGTTACGGTAACAAATCGTGAAAAGGATTTTATAGAACATCCTTTTATCGAAACTAATAGTGATGATGCAAGACGTATACTAATGGGTCATGTTGATCCTAAAAAATTTGCAGTAGTAGACGTAAATCAAGAACTTAAACTAGTAGAAAAATCAGCTGTACTTAGAATCAAAGAAGCTGAAAGACGTCTAAGTGTAATTCCATTAAATGATAAAACCAAAGCAGATGTTAATATTATCATGTATATTAACAACTGGAAAATGGAAGTAAACTTTAACCAAGATACACTTTATCGTATGACTGGTAAAAGATTTTTTCGCAACATCAGTTTGAATCCAGAGAAAGATGGATCTTATGATCCTATTACATTGTTTCTGATAAAAGACAATGATCCAAACTTTTTGGTTAGAACTATTGAAATTGACCCAGCAGAATTAATAGAAGAAGGATATTTAATTTTTGATATGGCACCTTTGCGTAGAGTATGTGCATTAGGTGATGTAAGTATTCTTACTAAAAAGATTTTTCAATCTTATAGACTACAAAGAAAAGCAAACTTTACAGGAATAGACTACAGGACTAGATTTAGCAAGAGAAGATCTTTTACTCAACCAAGTCCTATCATGGAAGACATAAGTGCAAATTTTACAGTATCTTGGGGAGATGGAGTTACAAGATTCAGAAGTAATTTTCAGAACCCACAAGAACAAAAGATATATACTAATATTGCAATCTATGTCACTGACAAAAAGAATCCAAGCCAATTATTAGAAAGGATTGAATTACCTTTAGCTGATCTTGGCTGGAATAGAACTATTGAAGTACAAACACCAAACATAAAAGACTTAACACAGTGTGGTATGCTTTGCAGAGAGTCAAACATAGATTTGACTTTTGACTATGCTGAATAAACCGGAGAAAAACCTATGCAACTAACGCCAATCACCGAATTTGATATAATTTTTATAAGTTATGATGAGCCAAACGCAGATCAAAATTATGCAGACTTACTGGATAAATGTCCTTGGGCTAAACGCAGTCACGGAGTGTGGGGAAGTGATGCCGCCCACAAAGCCGCGGCGGCAATGAGTGAAACTGATAGATTCGTTACTGTAGATGCAGATAATATTGTAAGAGAAGACTTTTTTAACGCAGAACTTAATATGAATAAAATTAAACCAACTGATGTAATAAGTTGGGCAGGTAAAAATACTGTAAATGGTTTGGTGTATGGTAATGGTGGTATTAAGTGTTGGCCCGTAGATGTTGTTAATAAAATGCGTACACATGAAGCGGCTCCTGAAAGTGATAAAGCAAGTCAGGTTGACTTTTGTTGGAATATACGTTATATCCAAATGAACAATGTTTACTGTGATGTAATGAACAATGGTAGTCCGTTGCAAGCATGGAGAGCTGGTTTCCGAGAAGGTGTAAAGATGGGACTTGAAGGTGGTGACATTGTTGATCCAAGTCAAATCAAAAAAATTCATAGAGAGAATTATAAACGTTTACTAGTATGGATGACTGTAGGTGAGGATGCAGTAAATGGTCTATGGGCAATTTATGGAGCAAGGTTAGGTTGTCATATGACAAATATAGAAAGAAGAAAGTGGGACTGGCGTAACGTGAGAGACTTTGATTGGTTAAGTAATTTCTTTAAAGAAGAACTATTCCCTGAGTTCGAAGGTGGTGAACAAATGTGCGTAAATACAGGAGTAACCTGGGATTGGGATAAACTCAAAGCAAAGACTGTAGAACTAGGAGATCAACTTAGAGCTGAGTTAGATTTTGAAATTACTGACATGGATCACACAGGTAGTAGATTCTTTAAGACAGTTTATAAAAATCCACATAGACTAGGTGCTATGGTAAGAGAAGATCAAGTTAACGACAGTATTGAGTAAAGATGGCAGACTGGGATGAAATGTATGGACAAACATTTTGTGTTTATCCTTGGTTAAGTATGATGGTCAATACTAGTGGTAGTATTGATTTTTGTTGTATAGCCAAACCCAGTGTACTCAGAGGCGACGACGGAAAAATTCTAGACATCAATAAAACTACACTAAAGCAAGCATGGAATGGCAAAGACATGCGAGATATACGCATGGCTATGATACAAGGAGAAGAAGTTAGCAGTTGCAAACACTGTTATCTACAAGAAGAAGTAGGTAAGAAAAGTTTCAGACAAATGCACAACGAAGAATGGGAAAGACGAATTGGTGAAGATGCAATACATGAACGTATAGAAGCAAGTTATGAAAATGATTTTGGATTACCAGACCATGATCCTTTATACTTGGACTTGCGTTTAGGTAACCTATGTAATCTAAGTTGTAGAATGTGTAACAGTTTTAATAGTAGCACTATTGCAAAGGAAGATGCTAAACTTACTGATGTAGAAGAAGATTATACTCGTATACAAGAAAAAACTTATGGCAAAAGACCCGACTGGATCAACAGTAAAGAATACAGAGAAAAGTTTGATGCTGATGACTTTTGGGCTGATATCTATGAATGGATGCCCAAGTTAAGAAAAGTTTACATGACTGGTGGAGAGCCAACTATGATTCAAAACAATATGCAGTTTTTGAATTATGCGGCAGAGAAAGGACACAGCAAACATATTAATGTGTTTATGAATACCAATTGTACAAATGCAAATCAAAAGTTTTTAGATAGTATTAGTAAGTTTGAAAGTGTAGATATCAATGCTAGTCTAGATGGAATAGGTGTAGTAAATGAATTTATACGTGGTACAAAGAGTTGGGATATTATACTTAGAAACTATAAAAGTATACTAAGTTTACCAAATGTTGCTAGTAATATAAGTCCTGTATTACAAATTTATAACTTGAATAGAATACATGAAATATTATACCTTGCAAATGATTTGGGAGAAGAATTTTATGCAGGAAAGCCAGGACTAGAATGGAAAAGCATTGGTGTTGATATACTAATAAACACACACCCTCCGTATTTAGATGTAAGGAATCTTCCTGTTGAAATGAGAGTTGATGCTAAAAATAGATTGCTTGAATTCAAAGATAAGTGTAATATATTGTATGAGAAAAACTGGTTGATTAAAAATAGTGTAGATGGTATTGTTGGTTACCTAGAACAACCACAGCTAGATACATGGAAGGAACAATTACAGGACTTTATAAAGATGACAGAAGTTTGGGATAGACAGCGTAATACCAACTTCAGTATTGTTGATGATACGCTGTATGAAGATATTAGAAAGTTAATAAGTTAATGGCACAAGATTTTTTAGAAGATTATGGAAAAAAGTTTTGTATCTTACCTTGGATGCATATGGCAACTTATACAGACGGTACAGCTTTGCTATGCTGTCTAGCTCAGCCTACAAATGATCAACGCATTAACTTAAACAATGCTGAAATAAGTGCAGTATGGAATAGTTACTATTGGAAAAATGCTAGAAAAGATATGCTAGCAGGCAAGGCTCTGAAGGCTTGTATGCATTGTTGGAAAGAAGAAGCGGCTGGTATTCGCAGTCATAGAATGAATGAAAACAATCTATGGGCACGGAAACTTGGCAGAGAATATATCAATGAACTTATTGCAAGTACAAAAGAAGATGGAAGTTTAGAGCAAGACGTTATTACACTAGACTTGCGTTTGGGAAATACTTGTAATGTTCAGTGTGTAATGTGCAGACCAACTGATTCAAGTAAATGGGTAAGAGATGCAGAAAAGATTAGAGATTTAAATGCAGATAATCACGAAGTAAGAGGTGACTGGGAATGGAAGATACAGGATCACTGTAATAACAAATATGACTGGGCGGCAGATGATGAATTCTGGGAACGTGAAATAGATCCACTATTACCAAACATGCGTCATTTTATATTTGCGGGCGGTGAGCCTTTGTATTTGAAAAATCACAAACGTTTCTTAAAGAAATGTGTTGAAAGTGGACATGCTGGAAATATTGAATTGCGTTATCATACTAACGGCACAATTATGCCAGATGAAATTATTGAGCTTTGGAGTAATTTTAAATTTGTAGAACTTATGCTTAGTATTGATGGTATAGGCTCTATGAACAAATGGTTACGCTATCCAACTGATTGGGAAACTGTACACAAAACACTAAACAAAGTAGAACAAGCACCTGACAATATCATTGGCAAAGTATTATGCACAGTAAGTGCATTGAACATTTGGTATCTGCCTGACTTTGCTGAATTTTTGTTTAGTCAAAACTATAAAAAAATAGGAGTACATGATCACCAAGGAATGTTCCATCCTGGAGTATTACATTATCCACAATACATGTGTGCTAAAGTTTTACCACCAGCCATGAAAGAAATTATAACACAAAAGATAGATGATTTTACTCATAAGTATCCTGATAAGAATAAAGTACAAGAACTTAAAAATATGACCAATTTTATGAACAGTGAAAATTGGAGCGACAAGTGGTCTGCATTGAACAAGTATATAAAAAGCATAGACATAATGCGTGGCACAGATTTTACACAAGACTTTGCTGAACTTTATAAAATATGGAGTCAGCATGAAGTTTGAACTTGAGTTAGAAAATAAAAAAAATGAAACACAACTAATTACATGCGATATATTTGCTTATTGGTTTGACCTTGGACTAGACAGTATTGGACAGCCAGAGATAACTCATTGGAACGTTTTTCATAAACACGAGGCGTTAGAAAGATTATACAAAGTTATTCCTCTACTCAACAAAAAAGTCAATGAATGGAATGCTATTGCTGAGAAATACAACACAGCTGATGTTCCGCTGAGTAATATATTAGGTCATACGGTGATGAGTAACGGGCAAGCATTTTGTACTATCGAAAATAAACTAGACAAGTTTAAACCATTAGAAGAATGGTACAAACTAGATGCAGGAAAAATTGATCACAGATGGGGATTGATTGTACATCAAGATATAATAAACCCAATGCAAACACAATGTATATTGGTCTATCGTGTTTTAAATGACCAAGGTTATATAGACAATGTTAAAAAACTAGTTGACATATTCAACACACTAAAAGTGCTAAGAGACATAACAACAACCATTACGCAAGAAACAAACCTACAAAATTTTGGTTTAAAATTTAATGAAGATTTTCATCTACTTGATGATGAATGGGCAGATAGATTTAGCATGGAACGTAATCCAGGTGAGATATTTTTATATCCTACACAAATTGGATACGACTATGATAATGTTATGATTGAAATGTATGATGACGACAAGCACAATGCTATTAAAATGACCAGTAATAGTTTTGACTTGTTAGAACAACAAGTTTGTTATACAGGAGAATTATTGTTTTGGTGTGGTGATCCAAGAACACACGAAGAAGCATTAGATCATTTGAATTACAGCCTTATGGATTATTGGGGTGGATATAAGATCAAAAAAACTGATACAAGAAACAAATATGATATGCTTACATGGGGTATGTTAAAAGTAGGCAGTTTTGATATTGTTCCAGAACCAGAGTTTAACACAGTGCGAGATTATAAAATTATTGAACAAGAAGATACAACTGAACAAGAGGAAGAACTAATAGATGTTGTCAGATAGTGCCGAACTTGTTGAAATAAAACAGAAGTACAACAAGTACTTTCATATCAATTGGAACTTGACAAACAAGTGTAATTTCAGTTGTGCATACTGTCACCCCTATAACTATGAAGGAAGTAGTCCAAGTTTTACATTAGAAACTTACAAAAATTTTGTAGCACGAGTAAAAAGTTATCTCAACGAAGATGAAGAATTGGTTATTAGTTTTACAGGTGGAGAACCTACAGCATTGCCATTGTTTGATGACTTTTTAACTTGGCTTGTAGAGGAAAATGTACAAGTAGGATTAACCACAAATGGAAGTAAAAGTTTAAGGTTTTGGGAAAAACATAAAGAAAGTTTCCGTTGGGTAAGTTTTAGTTTTCATAGCGAAAAAACAAATCTCAGGCATTGTGTAAATGTCATTGATACACTATGGCCCTACACACTATTGGGTGTGCGTATTATGATGCATCCTGAACAAAAGTATTTTGATAAGTGTATTGAATTCTTTAATATACTAAAAACTGAGCCATACTTGGGTCAGTTCTATGTAGAGAAAGTTCCTATTGTTGCTGACTGGTTGACAGAAAAAGAACGACCACATATCTATACTAAAGAACAGCAAGCACAGATTGATGAAAAGATTGCATTTAAAAGAAAAACTGGAAATTTTGATGTTAGTTTTGAACAGTACTCAATGCCTATTGATGCTACAGCGGTTTACAAACTTGCTGATGGTAGATACAAAGAAGAAACAATACTAGATACAAATGGACTTTACAGTGCAAAAAAGAATAAGTTCAAAGGTTGGAAGTGCAATGCTGGTATAGATGGTTTATTTGTAAATGAACTAGGACTTATTAGTGGTGCGGCATGTTTACCAGAAGGCAAAGATGAAAACGGAAGCATAAGATGGTTAGGCAGAATTGACAAACCAAAAAGTTTTAGAATGCCAGCGTATGCGTATACTTGTGAGAAGACACATTGTTTCTGTAATACAGATTTAATATTGAGCAAGTTCAAAGAAGCGGTAGCAGTATGAAAAAGTTACACTATATACCAAACTGTTGGCATGAACAAATTGCAAAATTGTATGACTTAGAGCTTGTAACTGAAAACGCTGACATAGTTATTTTGCGTGATCCATTTGATAGAGCTGTAGAAGAAGTAATGGATTTTTTAGATGGTGGAGGTGATACTCGAGGTAAAACTTTTGAAGAATTGGTATTCGAAAACAGTAATGTATATTGTAAAAGTCTTAAAATAGATAGAGTACACACAGATGATCTTGTAGAAAAAAACTATAAGTTTGTTTGGTTTACAAGTTATGCAGTATGGCCCAGAATAAGTGGAGTACTTCGACCTAAGGAACAAGTCAAAAATCATAAAAACTTTACATTGCAGACCACAGCTGAACAACTCAGCAAATATCTTGGAGTAGAAAGCAAGCCTATAAATGTTAATCAAAGATTTGAAACATTTGAATTAGATACAGCGTTGCGAGGAGACTTTCAAGTTTCAAACACAGAGGATTATAGTCTATTGCGTAAATTAAAAACTAGAGCAGACACTGGAGATAGATATGAAGTCGAATGATTTATTAGTATTTCCTCATTGTCCTAAGACAGGCGGCACAACTCTCAAAGAAAGATATAGACATGGTAACGAAAGTTTTGTTGTTACCGACCTTGGTGATCGTGTAACTGACAAAACCAAAGTTGCTTTTGGACATAGTGTGCAAATTGGTGAATATGATAAACAGTTTGACAAAAATATAGTTTACCTAACTTGTGTAAGAGATCCAATTAGTAGGATCATGAGCATGTACAATTTCTATCGTACACAACTATTTTATTTGAATCCAGACAGTCCAGATGTTGATTTTTATCTTTGGTTTATTAATAAAGATGTTATACGACCTATGCCAGTAACCAAGCAATATGAATACTTTTTGTATCAACACGTTGATGTTGATGAATGGTTTGCTGATAAAGTTCTAATGGACAATACAGTTGTAAACGACATGTACAATAATACAGTTTTGACATGGGATGTCAAAGAAGATAAAAGTTTTGTTGATAATAAAAAAATACAAAAGCGTTTACAAGAAAAAAATAAAATTGAAACACATAATATGGAAGTTACTTGGGAACGCATTATGGATAAAATGAATCATGTGTTTTTTCAGTGCGAAGATATAGTTAGCAAGTTTGATGATATAGTAGCACACTATAGATTGGATCTTAAGGTTTGGGACAAAATGACTGTAACAAACGAGACCAAATATGATTTAAAACGCCACAAGTTAGAATATGTAAGTTTTTTTGAACTTGATGAAGATTTGCAGTATCTAGTAGAACTTGATCTACAAGCAGATATTGAATTTTTTAAAAGGTGCCAGCAAAAATGGAAACACTAGCAGTATTCCACATACTTAAAAATGCAGGTACTACACTTATTGATAGGTACAAACACAATGAAGGTTTTGTTTATCAGCGAGTTGCAAATGAAGTAATTTACAGATATCAAAGTGAAACCCAACAAAGTTATTATGTAGATGAATGTAACGAACCACAACCACAAGTTGTGTTTGGACATGGTGTAACCTTTGACTGGGATAATAGATTGCAAAATTGTGTAAAGTATGCTACTATACTGAGAGATCCTATAGATCGTATCATGAGTGCATTTAACTATTTTAGAACAGAAATGGCTTCAGTGCATGATAAACATACTGATATTGATTTTCTAACTTGGATTATAAACTGTAGTAGAATGTTGCCAACTCCAGTGTACAATCAATATCAACAATTTAGCAAGCAAACTTGCTTGCGTATAGATTATGGTAGGAAGATAGATACAGTGCGTGAAAAACAACTGTTTGATGAAGCTGTAAAAAACATTTCTCGTTTGAGTAGTGTGTTTTTTGTTGAAGATAATTATATAAAAAAGTTCGATAAACTTGTAAAACAGTATGGACTTACTCCAGAACCTGCTGTCAACTATCAACATAGTACAAAGTTTAAACTTAGTCAACTAGGCTTAGATTATCTACACTATGACGACTTAGATGATACTGACAAACGTTTTGTAGAACAAACAACTGCTCGTGATGTTGAATTTTATAATTATTGCAAGGAAAAATTTGCATGAGAGATTACTACAAACCAAATAGAAAGTATGTAGGACAAGTCACTACCGACAAACATGGTACTGCTTTTGAGCATGGGCTTGGGTTTTATGACCTTCCATTAACCGGTAAATGTGCTGGAGAATTTGATTACAACAAAGTAACCGGTGTTGGTGCTAAGATTTGGGAGCATGGAGAAACTTATGTAGGTCAATGGATGCTGAATAAAAAAGAAGGCATTGGTGTACATGTATGGCCCACTGGTGCAAGATACTATGGACAATTTCAAAACAACAAGCCCTGTGGATATGGCATACTAGAAACTGTACATGAAGGCGTAAAATTTGTAGGTAGAGTCGATGGTATGATAGCTGAGCCACAAGAAGGGCAATGGTATTTAAATGGCAAACCTTGTGGATTAGAAGATGCAAACATAGATGGACTAGGCTGTAGAGTACAAGAAGATGGAAGTATAATAAATGCAGTTGGTGGTCGAACAACAAAATATCTAGAAGATGGTGGACATAATCAAATAGGTGGACAACTCAAAGACACATGGGTTACCAGACACGAAGAGAAAAACATTATAACAGAAACAAAACATGTAGCACCTTTTGACTTTGAACAAGGCAAAAGAGATACAACCTATTATGGCGACTGGATGCGTACACTCAAAGGACATTTTTTGAGTGGTAGACCACACGGAAGAGCATTAGTACATCAGTTAGGTGCCGCAGATTTTAAAAGCAATTGGATCTTAGGTGATCCCGTTGACTTCGACACATACAGTAGTATTGCTTTTGAAAGTTTACCTACTAGAAGTATCAAGCGTAGAATGACAAGAAGATATTGTGCAATATATGATTTGGCTGTCAATCACTTGAAAAAAACCAATGAGATATATGGCATGAACGAAGAGTTTACTATTGTTGAATTTGGTATTGGAAGAGGCGAACATTTACAGTTTTTAAGAAAAGTATTTCCTCAAGCAAAAATTATTGGGGTTGATAGTTTAACACCAGACAGTGAACCTCAAAGCGAATTACAAGAAAAACAAATTTCAGATATCAAAACAGCAAGCCGATTACATGATCAATTTATACTTGAACTTGGTGTTGATTGTTATAGTTCAGATACATGTAAAAGTTTACTAGAAAAACATGGTCCAATTGATTTAGCAATACATGATGCAACACATGGACCTTATGTTTGGAATAAACTAGGAGCAATAAAAAATTGCTTGCATGGTCAAAGAGGTTTGTTAATTACAGAAGAAATGTGTTGTAGTATAGATGAACATGACCGCGAAGGAATGGATTGGGAACAAATTAAAAAAGCAAAAGGTCAAAAATGGCGTATGTGGGACTTGCGTCCTTTAAATTATCACAAATACAAAAATAGTTTTATAGGTGTTTGGACACCTATACCTCATCAGTTTGAGGCTAATGCTTTAGGATTATATGAGATTTATGATGATTAGACATCGTGTACCAAGAATAAAAGACAGTTTGCAGTTTTTAAAAGAATCAGGTTATGCTATAGACTATTGTTTAGATATAGGAGTACATACTGGTACTCCTTGGTTAACGCAAAGTTTTCCAAAAGCACATTATGTTTTAATTGAACCAGATACAAAACACAATACAGCAATACACAACAATTATAAAAATTACAGTTACGAATTAATTAATATTGCACTAGGCGGAAAAACTGAACAATCAGTGTATTTGAATTGCATACATGATGGTAAGACCTTTGGAATAACATGTGACATGGTCACACTAGATAGTTTGCAGTTATCTCCACCCGAAAACAGTTTATGTAAAATTGATGTAGACGGTTATGAATTAGATATATTAGATGGTGCATACAAAACATTACCCAAGTTTGATTTGATAATAATTGAAAGTCAACTTGACAAAATGAGTAATATAGTGTATTCAATAGAAGACTGTGGTTTTAAACTTTGGGATATTGTAAACATGGATTACGAACTGGGTAATCTACATCAAGTTGATTTGGTATTTAAAAAAGAAGACTTTACAATGAAAACAGTCTTAGGATATCCTGACTATGACTTTTTTAGACAAGGGAGCGAATTCAATGAGAGTAACTAAAATAATGCTCAGAAATGGATATAGCGGTCCTGGAGAGATGGACGACAGCGTTCATGAATATACAGGCGGCAAGCGAAACGGACTTGGCGTTGATAAAACTTATGCTGGTGAATGGAAAGATGATAAACTAAATGGTTATGCCATAAGCAAAGTAACTAAAAATGTCAGTAGATACAAAGATGGAATTATTGATGAACAACTGATAACAAGGTATATGAACGGTAACATTTGGATTGGTACAGATGATACTGGCATACTAATCAGAGATGATGGCAGTATTGGATACAGCAAGCCTGTCTATGTTGAAAATCCAGTTTATGTACTGACAGACAAAATGGAATACAAACGCATAAGCATGGTTGATTTAAAAATGCGTGAGATTGATTTCAGAGGTTGGTATTGTCCAATTTATAAAAGTAACTTTAGTATAAATCCAGTAGGAGAAATATGCAGTGGTGTTTGTGCAAATGTAAGACATATTGCAAGTCACGAAGGACATTGGAAAGATATTAAAAAGCTAAACCTTAAAAAAGAAACAATGTGTAAAACCAAAGCCTGTTTTTGTGATGCTGATATACTACAACCAAAAGCAAAAACAGAAGAACTGCTAGAATATTTTGTAACAAACAAAAAATTTAATCACTGGCAGTTAGAAGAATTGCCAGTTGCAAAACCAGATGATAATCTTGTAGCAATGGGCAGAGGTATGGCAATGCCGATGGCTGAAGTACATTTTCATCTTGGGTTACGTTGTAATTATGATTGTTCATATTGTCCAGGACCTACTTATGATGAAACAGGCAAGTTAATAAATGGCGTACATGATAATAAAAGTCCACATATGACTGTGGAAGAATTTAGACATGGTTTAAATCTAATAGATCCACACTTGCCTAAAAAGCCTAATAGAAGAATGTATCTAACCGGTGGTGAACCTACACTTAACCCTGAGATAATGAAATTTGTTGAGATTTGTTTTCAAAGAGGTTATGAAACTAGAATGAGCACTAATGGTACAGGCAGTGAGAAAAAGTATAGAGATTTGTTAGACAAAGGGGTATTTTTAGAATTTAGTTTTCATGTTGAATTTACCATAGACAAAGTTATACAAAAAGTTGCAAATCTTGTTCAAGACTATCCACAAGATCAGATCAATGTTAAGTGCATGAGTTTTGAAGATACTCCTTTTGCTGAAAAAGTGCAACGTATTATACCCAAAGACAAAGATATTTTTTACTATCCTATCTATGGTAGAGATATAGAACACAAATACTATAAGCTGAGAACTGAAGAAGAAAAAGAAAAAGCAGAGGTAATTTTCAGTGATTAAAGATAGTGTTAAA
>MDTC01073761.1_pt1 | contig 17903 bp, 13 predicted proteins | sample 811181 | NCBI WGS metagenome assembly MDTC01 (sample SAMN05326644, study PRJNA326480) | marine metagenome | isolation source: seawater | place: Pacific Ocean: North | collected 2011
CTTTGATAACAATAATAAGTATATTTAAATTAAATTAATGAGTTCTTATAAAATTATAGATCATGAATACGATGTCGTAGTTCTTGGAGCCGGGGGTTCAGGTTTGAGAGCTGCTGTAGGCCTATCAGAGGCAGGTTTAAAAACCGCTTGTATCTCAAAAGTTTTTCCAACTAGAAGCCACACCTCAGCTGCCCAAGGCGGAATATCTGCTGCTTTAGGAAATATGGGAGAAGATGATTGGAGATGGCATATGTACGACACAGTTAAAGGTTCTGATTGGTTAGGTGATCAGGATGCTATCGAGTATTTATGCAAAGAGGCTCCGCGTGCTGTAATTGAGCTTGAGAGATATGGAGTTCCTTTTAGTAGAACAGAAGATGGTAAGATTTATCAAAGACCTTTTGGTGGCATGACAAAAGATTACGGTAATGGGACTGTACAAAGAACTTGTGCTGCAGCAGACAGAACTGGCCACGCAATACTTCATACTCTTTACGGTCAAGCTTTAAAGCATAATGCTGAATTTTTTATAGAATACTTTGCTTTAGATCTAATAATGAAAAATGGAGAGTGCAAAGGAGTGATTGCTTGGAACTTAACAGATGGAACTATACATAGGTTTAGATCTCACATAACTATTATAGCTACCGGCGGATATGGAAAAGTTTATCAAACAGCCACCTCTGCACATACATGCACAGGAGATGGTAATGCAATGGTTTTAAGAGCTGGGTTACCTCTTCAAGATATGGAATTTGTTCAATTTCACCCAACAGGTATCTATGGAGTAGGTACTTTAATAACAGAAGGTGTTAGAGGAGAAGGTGGATTCTTAGTTAATAGCGAAGGTGAAAGGTTCATGGAAAGATACGCTCCGAACGCAAAAGATTTAGCTTCCAGAGACGTTGTAAGCAGATCGATGGAAATTGAAATAAACGAAGGACGTGGAGCAGGAAAAAACAAAGATCATATATATTTACATTTAGACCACTTAGACAAAAAAGTAATTGATGAAAGACTCCCAGGCATCTCCGAGGCAGCAAAAACTTTTGCTAATATAGATGTTAACAAACAACCAATACCAGTAGTTCCAACAGTTCATTATAATATGGGAGGAATTCCCACTAATTATAAAGCTGAAGTATTAACTTTAAATGGTTCCGAAAAAATTGTACCGGGTCTTATGGCTATAGGAGAGGCGGCATGCGTGTCTGTTCATGGCGCTAATAGATTAGGTTCAAATTCATTAATCGATCTAGTAGTTTTTGGAAGAGCAGCAGCGAAAAGAGCAGCGGAACTTATTAAACCAGGAATGCCTCATGAGGAAGTCTCCCAAAGTGAAACAGACAAATGTTTGGATAGATTCGATAAAATAAGAAATTCTAACGGGCAAACAAAAACCGCTGATTTACGGGCATCAATGCAAAAAACTATGCAAACCAAATGTGCCGTGTTTAGAACAGATAAGACTTTAAAAGAAGGCGTAAACGAAATTAGAAAGCCCTTAACTGGTATGAGCGATTTATCTGTAGGCGATAAGTCCTTAATTTTTAATACAGATTTAGTTGAGACATTAGAGTTTGATAACTTAATTAGTCAGGCTTTAACAACTATGGACTCAGCTTTTAATCGTAAGGAAAGTAGGGGAGCTCATGCGAGGGAAGATTTTACAAAACGTGATGATATAAACTTTATGAAGCATACGTTAGCTTGGCAAGAAGGTGATAAAGTCACAATAAAGTATAGAGATGTTCATGCTCGAACACTTAGCAATGATGTTCAGTACTTTCCACCTAAGGAAAGAGTTTATTAAAAATGGTGCAATTTAATTTGCCACAAAACTCTAAGATATTTAAAGGTAAATACTATAAAGACAAAACAAAATCTTCTAATTTAAAAAAAGTAAATATTTATCGATGGGATCCATCTGATGGCAACAATCCTAGAATTGATACCTTTGAAGTCGATATGGATAATTGTGGGCCGAAAGTTTTAGATATTCTTTTTAAGATTAAAAATGAGATCGACTCCACATTAACTTTTAGAAGATCTTGTGCTCATGGGGTTTGCGGATCATGTGCCATGAATGTAGACGGCGTAAACACTTTGTCATGCATTAAGTCTCATACAGACATTAAAGGAGAGTTAAACATCTATCCCCTTCCCCATTTAAAAGTAATCAAAGATTTAATTGGAGATCTCACTGGATTATACAAACAATATGGATCCATTCAACCCTGGCTCAAGACAACACAAACTGGTCAAGAAAAACAAGAGCTTCTACAAACACAAAATGACAGAACAAAACTTGACGGTTATTATGAATGTATACTTTGTGCATGCTGTTCTACTTCCTGTCCTAGCTATTGGTGGAATGGAGATAAATATTTAGGTCCAGCTGTATTATTACAGGCATATAGATGGATCAACGACAGTCGTGATGAAGAAAAAAAAGAGAGATTAAAAAAAGTTGCTGATGAACTTAAGCTTTATAGATGTCACACCATAATGAATTGTACAAACTCTTGTCCAAAAGGCCTAAATCCTGCAAAAGCTATCGGATCAATAAAAAAAATGCTTGCAACAAGTTAAAAGCTTAATTATTGCAGTATGCCTATGAACGCTATTGAACATTTTGTAAATGGAAAAAAATTTACAGGAACATCTAAAAGGACTTCTAAAGTTTTTAATCCAGCCACAGGAGAACAAACTGCTGAAGTTAAATTAGCTACAACTCAAGATGTAGATACAAGCATACAAATAGCAAAGAAAGCTTTTGTTGCTTGGTCAAATAAACCACCTCTTCAAAGAGCCCGAGTGTTATTTAAATTCAAAGAATTAATTGAAAAAAACTCAGAAGAACTCACTAAAATTATAGTTTCTGAACACGGTAAAGTTTTTGAAGATGCCAAAGGTGAGTTAACCAGAGGACTAGAAGTAGTCGAATTTGCTTGTGGTATTCCTCAATTGTTAAAGGGAGAATTTACTGAAAATGTGGGAACAGATGTTGATAGCTGGTCTTTAAGGCAACCCCTCGGAGTTTGTGTGGGAATTACACCTTTTAACTTTCCTGCAATGGTTCCAATGTGGATGTTTCCTGTTTCAATCGCTTGTGGCAATACATTTATTTTAAAACCGTCTGAAAAAGATCCAACTTGCTCTATAAAATTAGCTGAATTATTTATGGAAGCAGGGTTACCAGAAGGTGTATTTAATGTTGTTAATGGGGATAAAGAGGCAGTTGATGCTTTGATTAATAACAAAGATGTTTCTGCAATAAGTTTTGTAGGCTCTACTCCAATTGCTAAATATATTTATGAAAATTGTGCTAAAAAAGAAAAAAGAGTTCAAGCTTTAGGTGGAGCAAAAAATCATGCTGTGATCATGCCAGATTGTGATTTGGAGCAAGCAGTCAATGGTCTAATGGGAGCAGCTTATGGATCAGCAGGAGAAAGATGTATGGCTCAATCAGTTGCAGTTGCTGTAGGTGGTATAGGTGACAAGTTAATTGAAAGCCTGGCTAAAAAGGTTGAAGTTTTAAAAGTTGGACCAGGTATGGATAAAAAATCAGAAATGGGCCCGCTTGTAACCAAAGAGCATTTAGAAAAAGTAATAAGTTATGTTGACCTTGGAGAAAAAGAGGGTGCAAAATTAATTGTTGATGGAAGAAATTTAAAACTTCAAGGTTACGAAAATGGTTATTATATAGGAGGATGTTTGTTTGACCATGTAAAAAAAGATATGCGAATATACAAAGAAGAAATTTTTGGTCCTGTTTTATCAGTCGTAAGAGCAAAAAATTTTGAAGACGCTATAAAATTAGTAAATGAACATGAATTTGGAAATGGAGCTTCTATTTTTACTAGAGATGGAGATGCAGGTAGAACTTTTGCAAGTAAAGCTCAAATAGGAATGATAGGGGTGAATATTCCGATTCCGGTTCCTATGGCTTTTCACAGCTTTGGAGGGTGGAAAAGATCTTTATTCGGTGACCAACACATGCATGGGCCTGAAGGGGTTAGATTCTATACAAAATTGAAAACTATCACATCAAGATGGCCATCAGGTTTAAGATCTGATCCAGAATTTGTGATGCCGACTATGAAATAAATATGAAAAAAAAAATTTCACTTATAGGAGCGGGGCAAATTGGAGGAACTTTAGCTCACTTAATAGCCTTAAAAGAGTTAGGTGATGTAGTTTTGTTTGATGTTGCTGAGGGTCTAGCAAAAGGCAAAGCCTTAGATATAGCTCAATCTTCCTCTGTAGAAGGGTTTGACGTAGATATTAAAGGAACAAGTAAATATGAAGATACTAAGAATTCAGACGTAATAATTATTACAGCTGGTGTTCCTAGAAAACCTGGAATGACAAGAGATGATTTACTAGGAATAAACTTAAAAATTATTAAACAAGTAGCTGAAGGGATTAAGAGCTCATCTCCAAAAGCCTTTGTAATATGCATTACTAATCCCCTAGATGTAATTGTTATGGCATTACAAAAATACTCTGGATTTCCTAAAAATATGGTTGTTGGTATGGCAGGGATATTAGACACATCAAGATTTAAATATTTTTTATCTCAGGAACTTAAGGTGCCTGTAAAAAAAATAGATTCTTTAGTTCTAGGAGGTCATGGAGATACGATGGTTTCAATGTTAAATCACACAAAGATAGATGGTAAATCTGTTTTAGATTTAGTCAAAGAAGGAAAATTTGAAAAAAAATCTTTAGACTCTATTGTTAATAGAACTAAAAATGGAGGGGCCGAGATTGTCAAGTTGCTTGAAAAGGGCTCCGCATTTTACGCACCAGCAGCTTCAGGAGTTGAAATGGCTGAAAGTTATTTAAATGATTTAAAAAAACAATTACCTTGCGCAGCGTACTTAGACGGAGAATATGGAGTTAAAGATTTATATGCAGGTGTTCCAGCAATAATAGGAAAGAATGGAATTGAAAAAATTATTGAGATTAATCTAAGTGATAATGAAAAAAAAGATTTTGATCATTCAATTAGTGCAGTTAAGGAATTATTTTCTTCCGCTAGAAAAATTGATAAAAATTTGTAAAAAATTATATTTTTTTTAAAACAAATAAAATATTTTTACCAAACTTATACAAAAGCAGTCTGTCCAGAACCATAGTTATTGGTGTGAATATTTTGTCCCATAAAAATATTTTAAACGCTGATGGATAAGTCTCATTTTTAAAAAAAATTTTATTTATATAATATAAAAAATACCCCATAAAATCTAAAAAATATAATTTTTCTAATTTAGTTCCTTTTGGTTGAAATTTTTTAAAAAAATTTAAGTCATACCTCTTATGATGACCAACCGCTTTATCAAATTTACTGTAAAGTTTATTGTGTGCTGGAACTAAAACTATGAGAAAACCATTTTTTTTTAATTTATTTTTTGCAATTTCTAATTCTTTTTTATCTTCTTTAATATGCTCCAAAACATTTAAATACATTATTGTATCATATTTTTTTTTTAATTTTTTTGTCTCTACATTTTGAATTATAAATTTTTTATTAATAAATTTTTTTTTAATTGAAAAATAATTATTTTTATCTATCTCAGTGAGTGTGATATTTTTTGATAAATGCATGTAATTAGATGTAAAGCTTCCTATCCCAGCTCCTACCTCTAGAATACTTGTCTTGATGTATTTTTTAATTTGTTTGTATATATAAAACCTCCATACTCTGGCTTTATCAAAATTTTCTAATTCTTTTCCCGGATAATCCATTATAATTAATTACAAAATATATTATATATTTCTGAAATGTTTAATTCTTTAAAATTTTTGTATCCATTTTTATTATTAATATTATCCGTATCTGTAAATAATTATTATGGCTCAATTGGAGTTTTCCCCGTAGATAGTTTTGCTTTTTTTGACTCTGCCTATTCAATTAATCAAGGAATTGTTCCTTTTAGAGATTATTGGGTTATGAATGGGCCAATAGTTGATTTGATTCAGTCAATTTTTTTTAGACTACTCGGAACAAACTGGACAGCCTACCTTTTACACGCATCTTTGATTAATGCTTTTTTTGCAATAACAACTTATTATTTTTTTAAAAATTTAGGTTTAGATAGTCATAAAAGTTTATTTTACTCAATTCTAGTAAGTATTTTAACCTACCCTAATGTTGGAGTTCCTTTTCCAGATCATCATTCCATAATTTTTTCAATAATTGGTTTTTATGTTTTGAGTTTTGCATTATCGACTAATAAATATACTTATTGGTTATTGCTACCAATTCCTTTTTTTATAGGTTTTTTTTCTAAGCAGGTGCCAGCAGTCTATTTTTTTTTATTACTAGTTGTGTTTTTTATTTTTTATTTCTCAAAAAGAGAAAAAATAAAGCAAATAGGAGCCTTAGCAATAAGCAGTATCATCTTAATATTTTTTGTGTTCTTGTTTTTAAATTTTAATAAAATTGTCATTAAAGATTTCATAGTACAGTATTTTTTATTTCCTCAGACAATAGGACAACACAGGATTAATAATCTAGATTTAAATTTTTATTTTTTTAAATTAATTAGTGATTTAAAATTTATAAGTTTAGCTGTGATTATTTACATGACAGTAATAGTTAATAAATATTTTATTAAAAAAAAAGAATATAAATTTACTAGTATTTTAAAATTTGTATTATTTTTATCTATTATTATTATTTCAATAACTCACCAGATTCTTACTAAAAATCAAAATTTTATTTTTTTTTTAATACCTATTATTTTAGGTATTACACATTCTGAATTATTGAACAAAGAAAATAAATATAAATTTTTTATTTATTTTTTATTGATTTTATCTTTTTTAACTACAACAAAATATCATCTTAGATTTAATGTTGAAAGAAAGTTCATGGAGTTGGAAAATATTGATAAAAAGAATTATCAAAATGCAGAAAAATTATCAAAAAATCTTAAAGGCTTAAAATGGGTAACTCCAGAGCATAGAAATAATAGAGAAGAGGAAATTGAACTCTTAATCGACTCAATAAATTATTTAAAGGATAATACCCAAAAAAAAATTATATTGACTGAGTATCAGTTTATTTTAACTGAAATAAATTACAAAATATATTCACCTAATCGTTGGTACACAATGGATGGAATAAGCTATCCTCTTAGAGATAATAAGTATTATGAATATTACAGGGAATTCTACAAAAAAGCTCTTATAAGAAATAAGATTGACACAGTATTTACTATTATCCCTATGAATTCTCGAGATATTGAGTTTTTCTTCGAAAATAATTGCATAAACACTTCTAAAATAAATAAAATTTTATATAAACATAATATAAAAAATTGCTTTTAAAGTATCATGTTAATCATCTATAAATAATTTTCCAATGAATATTCATGAGCATCAAGCCAAAGAATTATTGAAAGAGTTTGAAGCTCCAATTTCTAAAGGAGTAGTAATACTCTCCCTTAATGAAATAGATGAAAAAATAAAAGAATTAAATTCAAAAAAATTTGTTGTAAAAGCCCAAATTCACGCTGGAGGTAGAGGCAAAGGAGGTGGGGTTAAACTAGTTAAAAATATTGACGAATTAAAAATTGAAGCAAAGAAAATGTTTGGAATGAATCTAATAACCCATCAAACTGGTCCATTAGGCAAAGAAGTGAAAAGACTTTATATAGAAGAAGCTTCAGATATAGCTAAGGAATTCTACTTGTCATGTCTAGTTGACAGAGCAAGTTCAAAAATTGCATTTATAAGCAGCACTGAAGGTGGGATGGATATAGAAAAAGTTGCCTCTGAAACTCCAGAAAAAATTATTACAAATAAAATTGATTTTAAAAATGATTTAAAAGATGATGAGATAGAAAATATAATAAAACCATTTAATTTAAATAATGTGCAAAAATTAAGTGCTCAAAAACTAATTAAAGCTCTTTATAAAATTTTAATCGAGAAAGATGCAACGTTAATAGAAATAAATCCTCTTATAATTACTAAAGATGAAAGAATTGTGTGCTTGGATGCAAAAATGAATTTTGATGACAATGCGTTATTCAGAAGACCTGAAATTTTAAAGTTAAGAGATTTAAATGAAGAAGAACCAGCTGAAATAGAAGCTAGCAAACATGATTTAGCTTACATTAAACTTAATGGTTCTATTGGATGCATGGTAAATGGCGCAGGGCTAGCGATGGCTACAATGGACATTATTAAACTATATGGTGAAGAACCAGCAAATTTTTTAGACGTTGGAGGAGGAGCATCAAAAGAAAAAGTTTCAGCTGCTTTCAAATTAATACTTTTAGATAGAAACGTTAAAGGAATATTAATTAATATATTTGGAGGGATAATGAGATGTGATATTATTGCTCAAGGAGTACTCGATGCGGCAAGGGAGACTAACTTGAAAGTTCCTCTTGTTGTTAGATTAGCAGGTACTAATTTTAAAGAAGGAAAAGAAATATTAGACAAATCAGGACTTAAAATTCTATCAGCTGCTAATTTAAATGATGCAGCAAAAAAAATAGTCGAAGCTATAAAATAAATGTCTATACTAGTTGATAAAAACACAAAAGTTATCTGTCAAGGTTTTACAGGTACACATGGAACCTTTCACTCTGAACAATCTTTGAAATACGGAACTCAATTAGTGGGTGGAGTTACGCCAAAAAAAGGCGGACAAAAACATCTCAACCTACCCGTTTTTGATACAGTTGAAGACGCAAAGAAAATCACTAATGCAACTGCCACCATGATTTATGTCCCTCCGGAATTTGCCGCTGATGCTATAATTGAGGCTATTGAGGCAAAAATAGAACTTATCGTTTGTATCACTGAAGGAATACCAATTATTGACATGATTAAAGTTAAAAAAATTTTAAATAAGAATAATAGTCGTTTAATAGGACCTAATTGTCCTGGAATTATAACTCCAGATCAATGCAAGATAGGTATTATGCCAGGCAGTATTCACAAAAAAGGCTCAGTTGGAATTGTTTCTCGTTCAGGAACTTTAACCTACGAAGCTGTAGCTCAAACTACAACAAACGGTATGGGCCAATCTACTTGTATCGGTATAGGTGGAGATCCTATAAATGGTACAAATTTTATAGATTGTCTTGATATGTTTTTAAAAGATGAAGAAACAAAATCTATTGTCATGATTGGAGAAATAGGTGGGTCTGCAGAAGAAGAAGCTTCTGAATTTATAAAAAAATCAAAAATCAAAAAACCTATGGTTGGTTTTATCGCTGGCCTAACTGCTCCCCCAGGTAGAAGAATGGGACATGCGGGAGCAATTATATCTGGAGGCAAAGGAGGAGCTGAGGACAAGATTGAAATGATGAAATCTGCAGGGATTACAATCTCAAAATCCCCTGCAGATATTGGTAAAACATTACTCGAAAAACTAAGTAGTTAATAAAAAAAAATATATGTTATTATGAGAAATTAAAATGTCATCATCTCAAGATAATAATATATTTAAAAAAACCTCTTTTTTAGCTGGCAATAATTCAGCTTTTATAGAAAAATATTATTCAGAATATTTAACTAATCCAAAAAAATTACCACCTGGTTGGAAAGAGTTTTTTGATGGTCTTAAAGAAAATGAAGAAGTTATTTCTAAAACCTTAGAAGGACCTAGTTGGGCTCCAAAAAAAACAAAAAAAGTTGGTTTTGATTTAGAAAATTTACTTGAAGAAGATGTTTCAGAGAGAAACAATATTATTAATCCTTCACTAATTGAAGAATCTGCAAAAAATTCTGTAAGAGCAATAATGTTAATTCGTGCCTACAGGATTAGAGGACACTTAGTGGCAAATCTTGATCCTTTAGGACTCATGATCAGAGATGAGCATCCTGAGCTAAAACCAGAAACTTATGGTTTTACAAAAAATGATTTCAACAAAAAAATATTTTTGGATGGTGTGCTGGGTATTCAAGATGGAACTTTAAAAGAAATTTTGGATATTTTAAAAAAAACTTATTGTGGAAATATAGGATACGAATTTATGCATATGGGAGATCCTGGAGAAAAAGCCTGGATTAGAGATAGAATTGAGGGGCCAGAGAAAGAAATAAATTTTACTGAAAATGGAAAAAAAGCAATTTTAAATAAAATAATTGAAGCAGAAGGTTTTGAAAAATATTTACACGTAAAATTTGTAGGCACCAAACGTTTTGGAATCGATGGAGGTGAGTCTTTAATTCCTGCTCTTGAACAAATTATAAAAAGAGGAGGAAATTTAGGAGTAAAAGAAATCAAAATTGGAATGTCTCACCGAGGAAGGTTAAATGTTTTAGCTAATGTAATGGGAAAACCTTTTAAGGCAATTTTCAATGAGTTTTTTGGAAGCAATGTTGCTTCGAAAAGAGATTTTGAAGGAGATGTTAAATATCATTTAGGAGCATCTTCAAACCGAGAGTTTGACAATAACCTGGTTCACATTAGTTTAACTGACAACCCATCACATTTAGAAGCAGTTAACCCAGTAGTATTAGGTCAAGTGAGAGCAAAACAATTTTTTCATAAAGACCCCGAAAGAAAAAAAGTTATACCAGTTTTAATTCATGGTGACGCAGCTTTTGCAGGGCAAGGAATTGTTGCAGAATGTTTTGCAATGTCAGGGCTACCTGGACACAATATAGGAGGCACTATACATATTATTGTTAATAATCAGATAGGTTTTACAACATCTCCCAGGTTTGCGAGGTCTTCACCGTATCCGAGTGAAGTTGCAAAAATTGCACAAGCTCCTATTTTACATGTAAATGGTGATGATCCCGAAGCAGTAGTTCATTGCGCAAAAATTGCAACAGAGTTTAGACAAAAATTCAATAGAGACGTTGTAGTCGATATATTTTGTTATAGAAGATTTGGACACAACGAAGGAGATGAACCGTCCTTTACTCAACCATTAATGTACAAAAAAATAAAAACCCATTCTTCTACTTTAAAAATTTATTCTCAAAAATTGGATATTGACGGACTTGTATCTAAAGAAGCAACTAATCAAAAAATTAATAATTTTAAGACTTATCTTGAAAAAGAATTTATAGACTCAAAAAATTATAAACCTGAACTAACTTGGTTCGACGGTGTGTGGTCCAGATTTACTCCTGCTCCAGGAAAAGATAGAAGAGGGGTAACAGGTGTTGATAAAAATAAAATTGTGACAATAGGAAAAAAAATAACAACAATTCCAAAAAATTTTAATATACACAAAACTTTACAAAAAATATTCGATGGTAAAAAAAAAATGTTTATCAGCAATGCACCAATCGATTGGTCTACTGCCGAGACTCTTGCATTTGGAACACTTCTAGATGAAGGGTTTTCTGTGAGGTTGTCAGGTCAAGACTCGGGTAGAGGAACTTTTAGTCAGAGACACTCTGTATTAAGAAATCAGAATAGCCATGAGAGGTATGTTCCTTTAAATAATATTTCAAAAAATCAAAAAAATTTTGAAGTGATAGATACACTTTTATCTGAACTAGCTGTTTTAGGGTTTGAATTTGGATACACATTATCTGAACCTGACACATTAGTTTTATGGGAAGCTCAATTTGGTGATTTTGCGAATGGAGCTCAAATCATTATTGATCAGTTTATAACCTCTGGTGAGTCTAAGTGGGGTAGAGCGAGTGGTTTAGTAATGTTATTACCTCATGGCTATGAGGGGCAAGGACCAGAACATTCATCAGCGAGACTAGAAAGATTTTTGCAATTATGTGCTCAAGACAATATACAAGTTGTGAATTGCACAACACCAGCTAATTATTTTCATGCCCTAAGAAGACAGATGCATAGAGATTTTAGAAAACCATTAATAATTATGACTCCTAAATCTTTGTTGAGGAACAAGCAGTGTGTTTCTAGTTTGGATGATTTTTCTAAAGATAATTCTTTTCATAGAGTTTTACCAGATCGAGCTTACACAAGTGAATTTGGATTAATAAAACCAAAAGAAGATAAAAAAATTAAAAAAGTAATTATTTGTTCAGGTAAAATTTATTATGATCTAGTTGACGCTAGAGAAAAAGCTAAAAATAGTGAAGTTGTTTTCATACGTTTAGAGCAAATCTATCCTTTTCCAGTAAAAAGATTAGGAAGGGAATTAAAGCGATATGCTAAAAATGCAGAGTTTTATTGGTGCCAAGAAGAACCACAAAATATGGGTGCATGGAATACAGTTAAGAATTATATCGATAGAACTCTAGAAATTATCAATTATGGTAAAAAAAATGTCAAATATATTGGAAGAAGACCTTCAGCTTCAACAGCGACAGGAAATCTCAATAAACATCTTGCACAACAAAAAGAAATATTAGACAAGGTTGTTGGAAAAATTAATTAATGTCTGAACGTATATTAGTCCCTGTACTTGGAGAGTCCGTGACAGAAGCAACTGTTGCAAAGTGGTTAAAAAATGAGGGCGATAAAGTAAGCGCTGATGAGGCTGTTGTAGAGTTAGAAACAGATAAAGTTAACGTCGAGGTACCCGCTCCTTCAAACGGAACATTAGAAAAAATATCAGTAAAAGAAGGCCAAACAGTAAATGTAGGTTCGCTCTTAGGAACGTTGAGCGCCTTAAAAAGTTCTAGCGCAAGCGCCCCAGCAGAAGAAAAAAAATATTCTCCACCTTCAAAAAAATTAGAATTAGTCGAAGAGAGTAAAATTGTAGAAAAAGAAAAAATTCCAGAGAAGGAAGAGCCTTTAATTTTAACTGAAGTTCAAGAAGAAAAGAAAGCATCTAAAGCTTCTATTGTAAATTTAGTCTCTCCAGCAGCAAGAAAAATAGCAACTGAGTCAAAAATAGATTTGAATGAAATCAAAGGCTCAGGCAAAAATGGAATTGTATTAAAAGAAGACCTTATAAGTCTAATGGGTTCAGCACCACAGCCTTCTGAGCGAAAAACAACTCACGGACCAGAAGAAAGAATTAAAATGACTAGACTAAGAATGACTATAGCTAAAAGACTTAAAGAAGCACAAGATAATGCAGCTATGTTAACTACTTTTAACGAAGTAGATATGAGTGGAGTCATTTCAATGAAGAATGAACACAAAGAGGAATTTCAAAAGAAATACTCAGTTAAACTAGGTTTCATGTCTTTTTTTGTAAAAGCATGTGTTGTCGGTCTTAAAAACTATCCAATTATAAATGCAGAAATTCAAGGTGATGAAATAGTCTATAAAAATTATTATAACATAAGTATAGCTGTAGGAACCGACAGAGGTTTAGTAGTACCTGTTCTTAGAAATACAGATGAAATGTCTTTTGCAGATATAGAAAAAAATATTACTATGCTGGGACAAAAAGCTAGAGATGGTAAGATTGTTATAGATGATCTTCAAGGAGGAACTTTTACTATTACAAATGGAGGTATTTATGGTTCAATGCTATCAACCCCAATCCTGAATCCCCCTCAATCTGCTGTTTTAGGGATGCACAATATTATTGAGAGACCAGTAGTGGTTAACAAAGGTGTTGTTGTAAGACCAATCATGTACCTAGCACTTTCTTATGATCACAGAATTGTTGATGGTAAAGAAGCTGTTTCTTTTTTAAAAATCGTGAAAGAATGCCTTGAAGATCCAAGAAGGCTATTCTTAAATTTATAGTATGGAAAATAACTTTGATGTAATTATTGTTGGCGGAGGACCAGGAGGATATGTGTGCGCTATCCGTGCAGCTCAACTAGGTTTAAAAACAGCGTGTGTTGAGTCTAGAGGAGCACTTGGTGGTACCTGTCTTAATGTAGGGTGCATACCATCAAAAAGTTTGTTAAATTTGTCTGAGACTTATCACAAAGCTCAAAATGATTTTAACTCTCACGGAATAGAGTTTACAGGTCTAAAACTTAATTTAGACAAGATGATGTCTAGTAAGAATAAATCAGTTCAGGTGTTAACTAAAGGAATTGAGTTTTTATTTAAAAAAAATAATGTAAAATACATTAAAGGAAAAGGAGTTTTATTTTCTAAAAATGACGTTGTGGTTTATGAAGGAGAAAAAAAAACATCCTACAAAACTAAGAATATTGTGATTGCTACTGGGTCTGCTCCTGCATCACTTCCAGGAATAGAAATAGATGAAAAAAATATTATTTCTTCAACGGGTGCTATTGCACTTAAAGAAGTTCCTAAAAAATTTATTGTAATTGGCGGTGGATACATAGGACTAGAAATGGGGTCTGTCTGGTCACGTTTAGGTTCAGAGGTGACTGTGCTAGAGTATTTGGATCACATAACTCCAGGAATGGATAAAGAAATTTCTAAGGAATTTTTAAAAATTTTGATCAAGCAAGGCATCAAATTTAAATTAAATTCCAAGGTAACCTCAGTTGTTAACAAGGGCAATCAAGTTGAAATTAGTTTTACAAATAATCAAACTTCTGAAAAGGAAAATATTTTAGCAGATAAAGTTTTAGTTTCTGTTGGTAGAAAGCCCTATACAGAAGGACTAAATCTAACAAAAATGGGAATTAAAAAAGATACAAAAGGTAGAATTGAAGTAAACAACAAATTACAAACTTCGATAAGTAATATTTATGCTATCGGAGATGTAATCAAAGGACCTATGCTTGCACATAAAGCCGAAGAAGAAGGAATTGCAGTAGCAGAAATTTTAGCAGGACAAGCCGGTCATGTAAATTACGACATAATACCAGGAGTAGTATATACCTCACCAGAAGTTGCAGTTGTTGGCAAAACTGAAGAGCAATTAAAAGAAGCAAATATAAATTACAAAGTTGGTAAATTCCCATTTCTTGCTAATTCAAGAGCAAAAGTCAATAACGAGACAGATGGTTTTGTAAAAATATTAGCAGATAGCAAAACTGATAGAGTTTTAGGTGTTCATATGATTGGTCCTCATACAGGAGACATGATAGCTGAAATGGCTTTAGCTATGGAGTTTGGTGCAAGTGCCGAAGATATTGCCCGAACATGTCATGCGCATCCAACCCACACAGAAGCTGTGAAGGAAGCAGCATTAGCTGTTGATAAAAGAGCAATTCATTTTTAATTGATATAATATCAATAAGATTCTTTAGAATGAAAGTTCCAGTTTTAATACCAAAAATTTTTAATTTTCCTTTTACGTATGATTCCGGCTCTTTAAAAAAATTAGTTCCAGGAGACTTAGTCATTGTTCCTTTTGGTAAAAAGGAGGAAATAGGAGTGGTTTGGGATAAAATTCATCCGTCAAATAAAAAATTTAAAATAAAAACAATCAAATTAAAAATTGACAATTTTAAGATTACTAGAAATTTAGTTAATTTTATCAATTGGTTTTCTATTTATAATCTAGCCTCAAAAGGCATGGTTCTTAAAATGTGTCTCGGGGATAAAAAAAATACAACTACAATTGAAGCACACAAAAAAGAAAAACTAAAAAAAATATCTAAATTTACACTAAATAAAGATCAAAAAAAAAGTCTTGATGATCTGAGAAAATTTAAAAATAATTTCAATGTATCCTTGCTGCAAGGAGTCACAGGATCTGGAAAAACTATAGTTTATTTCGAAAGAGTAAAAGAAGTTTTAAATTCTGGCAAACAAGTATTAATTCTATTACCTGAAATATTTTTAACTAATCAATTCAAGGAAAGATTTGTAGAATTTTTTGGGTTCTCACCTGCTGTTTGGCACTCAAAAATAGGAATTAAAAGTAAGAGAAAAATTTGGCAGGCAACTGTAAATGGTAATTTGAGTCTAGTAATTGGGGCTCGTTCTTCTTTGTTGTTACCATTTAAAAACTTAGGGCTTATAGTATTAGATGAAGAACATGATCCATCATACAAGCAAGATGAAGGCATCATTTATCATGCAAGGGACATGGCTATAGCAAGGGCTTCAATAGAAAATATTCCTATCCATTTAGTTTCTGCTGTCCCTTCATTAGAGACTTACAACAATATAAAAACAAAAAAATACAACCATTCAAAATTAAACAACCGTTATAGCGACTTTCCATTGCCTGACGCAAAAGTAATTAATTTAGCAAAGGCATCACTTAAAAGTGATCAGTTTATTACCAATGAAACATTAGAATTAATTGAAAATTATTTAAAAAAAAAAGAACAAGTTTTATTTTTTTTAAACAGAAGAGGATATTCCCCCTTTTTAATTTGCAAAATATGTGGGTACAAACATTTATGTCCAAATTGTTCAATCTATTTAACTTATCATAAAATAACCAACAAACTAACCTGTCACCATTGTGGAATAAAAATAAAAAAAGAAAGAACTTGTATCACTAGTAAAGAAAATTGTGATTTCCGGATGTATGGTCCAGGTGTAGAAAAAATATATGATGAACTTAAAAAAATTTATCCTAAAAAAAATATAAAAATATTTTCGAGTGATTTTTTGTCAAAAAAAAATGAAACAGAATCAATTTTAAAAAAGATAGAAAAAAATGAAATTGATATAATTATAGGTACACAATTAATCTCCAAGGGATTTAATTTTCCTAAATTAAACTGTATCGTTGTAGTTGATGCCGACTTTTCTGGTATGGGCTACGATTTAAGAACAACTGAAAAGAATATACAGTTATATAATCAATTAAGTGGAAGAGCTGGTAGATTTTCAAATAAATCTCTAATAATTTATCAAACACTAACACCGTTGAATGAAACTCTAAAAGATGTATTAGAAAATAACCCAGAAAAATTTTTAAATAATGAATTAATTATTCGAAAAAGTAAAAATTTACCACCGTTCTCAAGACTTATTTCTTTAATTGTTTCTTCTAATTCTAGTTATGACAGCTTCAGGGCAGCACAGGAAATTAAAAAAAAATTAATTCATATCAGTCAACTCGAAGTTCTAGGCCCGGTAGATTCTCCAATATTTAAAATTAAAAAAAAATATAGAACTAGGCTTTTATTAAGATCAAAAAACACTAATTTAATTCAAAAAACCCTGGGTAAAGTTCTTCAAAACTTGACTATATCTAAAAAAATTAAACTTATAGTTGATGTTGATCCAATTAACTTTACATAGAACGCTCTTACCAGCTTGATCGACCCTTGCCCTTATGGTAGGAAACTTCATTCTTAATCAAATTTCTAACTTGGGAGTATTAATAAGTGAGTTCAAAAAAGTCATTCTCTTCTGAAACGGCACATAGGTATGCTTTAGCACTATATGAACTAGCCGAAGAAAATTCTGAGTTACCAGTCGTAGAAAAAAATATAAATGAACTCCTAGAGATATATAACTCCAATGAGGTATTGAAGAATTTTATAAAGAATCCTACTCAATCACAATCTAATCAGCTAGTAATATTAAACAAAATTTCAACTGAGATGAACTTATCAAAAACTGTAACAAAATTTTTATCTATTTTGGTTATTAAAAGAAGAATTTTTTTTTTAAGTACTATTTTTAAAAATTTTTTAAGATTAACTTCACACAGAAGAGGCGAACTAAAAGCTACGTTAGTTTCTTCTAAAAGCCTTACAAATGATGAACTAAAAAATTTAAATTCAGAAATTTCACAAGTACTTGGAACTGTAATTACCTTTGATTATAAAGTAGATGAAGATTTAATTGGTGGTTTAAAAATGCAAATAGGGAGTTTAATGATTGATACTTCCATAAAGAATAAGTTAAAAAAATATGAACAAGCTATGTTAGAGATATAATATGCAAATTAATCCTTCAGAAATTACAAAAATATTAAAAGAACAAATAAAAAATTTTGGTGAAAAAGCTGAAGTTTCAGAAATAGGAAAAGTTTTATCTGTAGGAGATGGAATAGCGAGAGTTTTTGGACTTGATAACGTTCAAGCAGGAGAGATGGTTGAATTTGAGGACGGTTCTAAAGGAATGGCACTTAATCTTGAAGCCGATAACGTAGGAATAGTTGTATTTGGTGATGATAGAAAAATAAAAG
>MDTC01019373.1_pt1 | contig 17896 bp, 20 predicted proteins | sample 811181 | NCBI WGS metagenome assembly MDTC01 (sample SAMN05326644, study PRJNA326480) | marine metagenome | isolation source: seawater | place: Pacific Ocean: North | collected 2011
TACCTAAAATAACAGGAACAGTTGTAAGAGGAACAGGTCAAACATCGCAATACGGCTATCCAACAGCAAATATGAAAATAAATAAAAAACTAGAACCAGGTGTATATACCGGCGAATGCCATTATGGAAAAGTTACTATTTATAACGAAGACAATTTTAAAGCGAAATGTCATATTCACAAATTTAATTCAGATATATTGGGAGAGACATTAACTATTAGCAAAGTTAGATTTAAGGAGCCTTTTCCGGAAAATGAATATTAATATTTATTGATTATCCAGAGCCATATTTGCCAATTCATCTGCTCGTTTATTTAGATGTCTTCGCACATGGTTAAATGAAATCTTCTTAAAAAACTCAGGTGTTATACATTTTTTAATTTCCAAATAAATGGGTTTCAATGTTTCATTTTTAACTTTCCAATTACCCTTTACTTGCTCTATCGCTAATTTTGAATCACCATATACAGCTACTTCTTTAATGCCGTATTTAATGCATATTTTTATACCGGCCAATAAAGCCTGATATTCCGCATAATTGTTTGTGGCAACGCCAATGGCCTTCTTATAATTTATCTTTTCTTCTTTTTCAGAATCATAAATAACGCCTCCGAGAGAAGCAGGCCCTGGATTTCCACGACTAGCACCATCAAAATACAGTGAATACATACTTATATAATAATATTAAAATTATTCTAATATAATTATATAATTCTTTTATGAATGAATTTATATCTGGGTTTTTTGCGGGAACAGCTCAAACAATTGTTGGGCATCCCTTAGATACATTAAAAGTATTGATACAAAACAAAAACCTAAAGAAAGGGTTATCTATTCGCGAACTTTATAGAGGCTGGCGTTATCCAATGGCCATGTCTACCATATTTAATTCCACGCTATTCCCTTTAAATAAAGTAATCTATGATCAAACAAATAATTATTATACTTCAGGATTAGTAAGTGGTGCCATTGTATCACCCATTGTATTTTTCTTTGATATTGGTAAAATTAAAGAGCAAACAAATCAGAAATTAAAATTAGAACATCTTTATAAAACGCGTGGATTATTGGCTACGACACTTCGCGAATCATTGGCCATTTCGCTTTATTTTGGTCCATATTTTACATGCAAGGAAAAATATAATTTAGATTCATTTATTGCAGGTGGTGTTGCAGGTATTACAAATTGGACGCTAACATACCCCATCGATGTCGTACGCACGCGACAAATTGCTCAAAATATATCTATAAACGAAGCAATAAAACAAGGTAAATTATGGGACGGATATAAGGTTTGTATTATGCGTGCTATTATTGTAAATGCATCTATCTTTAAAATATATGATATGACGAAACATTATTTAGATGTTAAAACATAATAAATATTATCAAACATTATATTTATTATGTCAAGTGATTTTTTGATTGGTGGTATCGCTGCAATTGTTTCTAGAACGGCTACAGCACCAATTGAATTAGTTAGATTGCAAGTGCAAAACAATTACCTTAAACAAAATTCCATTTCATATGTTTTAAAAAACGAAGGTGTGCGACATCTTTGGAAAGGTAATTATACTAATTGTATTCGTGTTTTCCCACAATATGCCATTAATTTTATGTTGTATAAGAAGTTTCAAGACAACCTTAAACCCATTATTAAAACGGATACATTACGCCATTTAACGGCTGGTGGAACGAGTGGTGTCATTTCGATCATGAGTATTTATCCACTAGAAACGGCGCGCTCTCATTTGGCTTTACAAACAAACTATTCAAAATATTCTGGATTAACAGATGTTTTTCGAAAGTTATCTCTGAGAGAATTATATGCCGGTTCCAAATTAACTTGTATGGGATATGGCCCATGGAATGCTATTAATTTCGCCGCATATAGTTTTTATAAAGAGCAATTCAAAGAATATCAAGAAGAAAATCCAAATGCATATAAGCTAATGTGCGGTGGGATGTCTGGAATAACGGCCATTTCCATAACATATCCAACAGATTTGATTCGAAGGCGTCTACAAATGCAGAGTTTTTCCAAAGAAGTTCCGCGATATAATGGGATTTTAGACTGTATTCGGAAAATATATAGTTCCGAAGGTATATACGGCTTGTATCGCGGATTATCTATCAATTACATAAAAACTTTTCCAACGATTGCTATTCAATTTTTTGCCCTAGATACTCTAAAAGAAATTTTTATTAAATATTAATTTATTTGCATATACTAATAATGAGTCATCTATTTTTCGACTTAAATATATATAATTATTCTATAAATGAATTAAAACAGTTGATTGGAATTGAAGAAGAATATAATATCGAAATGGTAGAAAGTACTATAGACAATGTTAAAGAAAAATTATTAACATTGGATTTGGAAAAAGATGAAAATCAAGAGTATTTTTTATTTTTAAATCAAATGAAGCTAATTTTGAAAATTGATTTAGAAGAAATTGAAAAAAAGGAATTGAAAGAAAATATTGATTTTTTAAAAAAACAACAAAGACGAATGGAAGAAGAATTGGATAATTTGCGAAAAAATGAACGAAAAATAAAAAAAGATTAATTTAATATGACTTTTTATACCGTCGATGATGCTAAATTTCCTATTATAAAGATTTGTTTGCAAGGAAGAATAACAGATAAGGCAATAAATGATTTTTTTGATGTATGGTTATCATTTTACGATAGAGAACAAAAATTTTATTTGTTATTTGATATTTGCAATGTTAGCAATCCATCGATTAAAAATAGTTTTCAATTGGCCAGTTTTATAAAAAAAATAAAGAAGAAATCACCACAATATCTTAAAAAAAGTATTCTAATATTGAATGATAATTTTATTCTTAAACATATAATAGGATTGGTTTTTAGAATAACACCACCTGCTGCACCATTGTATCTATATTGGAAGAAAAAAGACGAAAATGAAATAAATGTCGATACCATTAGAGAGGTATATGAAACGAAAAATCATTTATTTCAAGAAATATTACCGTAATATAATATATAAAACATAATGAGTGGTATATTACCGGTAGCTTTGCATAATAATTCATTTCATTTTTTATTTTCTCGCGAATTTCGCAAAGGAAATAAAAAAATAATTGATTGGAGAGACTTCGGAGGAAAACCTGAAAATAATGAAACTCCAAAAGAAACGGCTATTCGCGAAGGATGGGAAGAAAGTAGTGGATTTTTAGGAGATGAGAACGATATCAAAAATCTTATAGAGAATAAACTTGTATGTAATATTAAATCTAATAAGTATACACTTTATGTTGTAGAAATACCATATGACAAATCGTTGCCATCTCGTTTTAAATCCCATTTCGATAAAATGGCTGCAAAAGATCCATCGAAATTAGTAAAAGATGGTTTCTATGAGAAAGATAGATTACTATGGATTAAATTGGAAAATATAAAAAATCATATGAATAAGTTTCAACCATGGTATAAAACAATTGTCCGGAAATTAGAAAATACTTTTAAAAATTTTAATAAAAATTAATGTATGTTATATTTATATGTTCCAATATACAAACAATATTGAAAGTGGGAAAATAGATACTTATGTTTACATTGCATGCAGTAATTTTGATAAAAATATAAAACAGTTGGAGAAAAAATTTAAGTTTAAATTTCCTACCAAATTATACACTTATTTCAAGGGTGAAAAAAATAAATATACGACCTTCTTTTTGAAAGATAAATTATTTATAATAGGGAAAATTAATGAGAAGACATGTTCTTTTAGTGATATTGATAGCATGTTAAAAAAAATATGCAGGACTATTAGAGACGACGATAAGATACAAAATGTTCTATATTTCTTAATACCCATAGAAGAATTTATAAGACACCAAGTCCTTAGGATGGTTTATTACATGTATTCTTTTGATAAACATAAAACAAAAAAAAAGGCACTAAAAAAAAGTATCCATTTGTGTGCTGTTCCAAAACTCAAGTCTCTAATTTTAAATTCAATAAAAGAAGCAAATATTATAAATGACATGCGTGATATGGTTAATGAGCCGGGCAATGTTATGGGAGCTACCAACTTTGTCAAATTCGTTAAATCAAATCATCAGAAATTAAAATTGGAAGTTATGAACGAATCTGAGTTGAAGAAAAAAAATTTAAACTTGGTATTGGCTGTAAATAAAGGTAGTAATAATAAACCATATATGTTAATAGTTAAATGGCTACCCAAAAGAAATCAACGCCCTGTTGCATTAATTGGAAAGGGTGTTACTTTTGATACAGGTGGTATAAATTTAAAGCGCTATGATTTCCATGACATGAAAACGGATATGACTGGAGCGAGTGTAGTCTTTTCACTATTGCGATTATGTGCGCTCAATAAATTAAAACGCAATGTCATTGGATTTATACCATTGGTAGAAAATATGATTGGCTCAGCGGCGTCGCGTCCCGGAGATGTTATTACTAGTTATAGTAAAAAGACTGTAGAGATAATGGATACGGATGCGGAAGGACGTTTAATAATGGCTGATGCATTGGCTTATTCTGGAAATTATAAACCATGTTGTGTTATTGATGTCTCTACTTTAACTGGACAAGCTGGTTCAATATTTAACCAAATGTCTATTGTTATTATGGGAAATAATGATAAATTATTGAAAAAATATGAAAAAATTGGCGAATTAACAAATGAGAAAATATGGCAGCTACCTATGTGGAAAGAATATAATAAATATTTGGATTCCGCTGTTGCTGATATAAAAAATGTTGGGAATGCATCCTCAGGAACTATCTTGGCAGGTGTATTTTTAAGCAATTTTATACCCAAAAATACCAATTGGTTGCACGTAGATATTGCAGGAGTATCATTTGACTTAAATGATAGTCTCGTTTCTGGTGCAACGGGTGCTTCAATCATTTCGCTTTATGAATTACTTAAAACAATACGCTAATTAAATTGAAACTTCTCTCAGACTCATAATTTTAAATCAATTAATTATGATTCAAATTGGAACTGTAAGATTCAACACAGACACATGGAGGGAAAACCATTGTTGGCGCTTAGAAAACAATTGGGAAGGTTGTATTTATGGCTTGGATAAACAAATTCCTGAAAAGGTTCCATATGGCTCCTCTCTTTATATTATTGAAATGAATAATACTACCAATCAGATCATGGGGATTGGTAAGATTAAGTATATTATGTTGTCTGAGAATCGAACAAAAATATATAAAAATGAAAATTATAATCGGTTTGTTTATAAAGGAAAATATCGCATTGACCGTGAAGAGCTACTGAATTTAAATACGACAATGATGGAAGATTTGGAAAAAACATTATTTAAAGGCTCTAGACATTTTAAACGTGGCCATGGTGTTATCATTATTCCACAAGATAGATTTGGTATGATTTATAAAAATAAGAAAAGGAAACCGATTCAATGTGCAAAGTGTGGTAGACATGGGCATAATACTAGGGGATGTCGCTTTGAGAAACGTGAGAAACCACCTGATAAACCAACAGAAAAGAAAAAATGTAAGATATGTGGGAAACATGAAAAGGGTCATATTTGTACAGGATTTAAAAAAGATGAAGAAAAAATATCAAATATATTACGATTCTTTGAAACATTATTTTAAACTCTGATTCCTTGCTCGTATTGAATATCGTATTGAATAACAGCTGGGTCATCATCCAACGCATTTTTTCTGAAATACCATGTTCCATCGCGTCTAAGAGATATTTTTTTATCAAATGTTTCATCGTAAAACAACTCTTTAATTGGAATTGTATCCAACCCGTTATATCCACCATAATTATTCGTTTTAATTCTGTTGGTTCTTTGTAGTACATGCAACTTATCTTCGATAAAGGATTTATCTATCGAATATTTATATTTTAATGTATGTTTTTCATTTGAAAACGAACTATTAATAATAGGAACAGATGTTCCGTATTTCAACCCAACTTTAATTAGTTGTTTTCTTGAATAAGCCAAAATATTTTCAATACTTTCAATGCAATTTACTATTTTTGGTACTTTCATTATGTGAATATTACGCCTGTAATTTACATACATATTAAATGTAGTTTGCTCTCCGTGTTCCTCCATCATGGCTTTATAATATTCTGTTGCATACCAACAAAAGATATCCTCTTCCAATTTCACTATAATACTGAAGATTTCATTTATTTGTTCGACACAAACTACATAGCATAATTCAAATATATGCAACAAATCCAAATCCTTTGCTTTTTTTTGATGAATGCGATAAATTTGAGCTTTAAACTTTTTTTCGTCTATTTGTTTTCTCAAGAATTTAATTCGTGTCTCGCGAGTAATATCTCTGCGATGGCAAATAGCTCGATAATCATCTAGGCAGTATGCTTTAAACATTTCTACATTGCTTATAACATCAGATAGCCACCGAAAGAAACGTTTTTGATTAATAGTACTTTTAAATATGGGAAAGTTAGAATAACGCGACACATTTTGATTATTTAAATTATTTCCTGGTATTTTGTCATAATTTGTCAGATGTTCTCTTTTACATAAACGATGTGTCAGACAAGCCCTTTCAGACAAGAAGCGAGTGTTATGCAATTCTGGCAGACCCCCGCATAGAATTTCGCCTGGTTGTCTTAGAACGCTACCACCATTCTGTTTTTCCCATTCAATGAAATGAGGATTATGAATTCTACCATAATCTATCTTACCAGTATCCCAACTAAATGCAACATGACATTTAGTGCACCACATTTGATCACAACCGTTAATCTTTGAAATGGGCTCTGCGCATCCGGGACATGGTTTACATTCCTTTTTAATCATTTCATAGGTTGCCAATTTTTCTGGGTCGCAAACATGATTGTTTGTTTTACTTTCACCACCATGAACAGTTTTTGTTATTTTTTCCAAACACTTATTGCAGAAAGATGTAGAGCAAAGAATGCATGTAAAATCTTCGTTTAAGAAACCATTGCAGTCGGCGTTTGGACACTTTGTTTTAAATTCGGTTTCGGAAATATAATTGGGTAGCCTTAAATTACGTTGTGTTTCGCGCATATCTCTTAGTTTGTTCTTTTTACTGTTTAATTCTTCTTGCATTTTTCTAATTTCTTCTGCTTCAGCACTAATGATATCAGTATATTCCTCAGATTTTATTATATTTTCAACATCTTTCATAGTTTTTTTCAGCTTTTTTTCTTCACTTTTATACAATAGTTCCATTCTTGTTTTTTTATACGCTCCTCGCATGAATTTTTTAGTAAGATTATCCTCACAGAAATCTTTATCCCATATGTAATGACAACTTGGGCAAGATGGCTCCCCTTCCAATGAAATAAGATGTGTTTGGATACATTCTTTACAAAATTCACTTGGACAACCTTTGCAATGAATTGGTTTCTTTTTCACGTCAAAACTTTCGTAGCAAATAAGACAAACGTTTTCCATAGTTTGAATGATATAGTTAATGGAACGTAAATTATAAAAATAATAAATCAATTTTATTATTTACTTGATAAAAATATAAAAAAATATATAACACTTTAATATAATGAGTACTACCAACACTGACTTTGATATTTTAAATTATAGTACTGAAGAATTAGTAAATATTATAGGTCTTGGCGGTGAACGACCACTAACTAATGAAAAAATTGTAGAAAGAATAGCCGAATTAAAACAACAATTTGAAGATAAATATGAGGAAGATAAGTATTTGATTGAAATGTCTAACATTTTATACAAAAAAAAAAATGAAACCGTGATCGACAAAGAAGTGAGTGGAGATTTATCTGGTGTTTATTTTAATCCTCATGGGGGTGATAACACAGCGATTAATTATAGTTGGGATAAATGGATTGTATCGAGTCTTCCTAATAGCTTTAGAGAGATTTTTAATAATTTAATAAATACAAATGGTGCCTTTTATGAAGTCATAACAACAGAAAATGAAAAACTTGTGTTAGACGCTAGCTACAACTTGGCGTTGGATAAAGCATTTGAAGCGAGAGATTCATATATTTTGTTTTTTGATGAGATTGGTGAAGCGTTAAAGGAATATAGAAAAAGGGAATTTGATACAAATTATTACGCTGAAGAAGAAGAAAATCAGAAGTCTATGTTGGAAGATATGGATGATAATCAGAAAATTTTGCAAAATAACAACGCAGCCATGCCTTTTTGGGAGAGAACAACATTTAAAGGCTCGCCATCATTTCCAAAAGACTATAAAAATCCAATATCTAGACCAACTTTAAAAAAAATTATAAATATAGATAGTCAATTTCGCAGTATAGCTGATCCTGTTGTATGCATTCGTTGTCCAGATACATTGGAAATATATAATGAAAATAAGAATTTTGGAGTATCTAGCGGGGGAAAACCTATAGTATTATCCAATAACGATGGTCGAATGTTATTTGCAGCCTCTTATGGCAACCCCCTCCTCCTCAACCAGGGAAGTGGCAATCTTTATAAATTAGATATTAAAGAAACAGGACAACTTGGAGACGTTGAAATCGATTGGGAAGAAATAACATTAAGCGAAGGAGAAATTGATAAAACATGGAAAGATGGAACAATTAATTATAATGGTGATATGTTAGCATTATGCAATGAAAAATATATATGGTATTCACGCCAATATGGTATTTCAAATACTTGGGAACGTGGTCATGCAGATGGAACTACATCAGATATCTCGGGTTCATGGACAGCAATTACATCGGATTTCACGGGAAAAATTTTGTTTGCTTGTAGGAAAAGCGGTGATTTTGGGCTTACAACGGGAGGTGTATGTTTTTCTGATGATTATGGTGCTAATTGGACAGATATTTCTGGCGCCACGATTATATACGAGCCAGACCCAGCACTAAATTTACTTGGCAATAATAATTTAGACCAAGAATGGATCGATATTGAACTAACCACTGACGAAAATGGCAATATAAAGGTATATGGGATTATTAGAAATGATAATAAACACTATATTCTTTTATCTGAAAATAATGGAATAACATGGAAAATTTTAAATAAAAATGTATTTGATTATAAAGAAAATGTCGAATTAATTAATGTAGAATGGACTAAAATTAAAACAAATTTTTATGGAACAAAAGTATTTGTTATTGCTGATAATTATAAATATATGTGGCGTTCTTTTAATACAGGGAAAAATTGGTCTAGGATAGATAGTATAACCGGTGATTTTACTTCTCTTACATGCTCGTTAGATGGTTTAAAACTATCTGTTTGGGATAGTAGTGAAAATCAACTGTTTTTTTCAGAGAATGGTGGTTCGGGTTGGAATGATCCAAAAAATGATATTAGCGTAGGTTCTTCTTCACAAATAACTATTTCTCACGATGGGGACCGTATATTAGGATTATCTGAAAGTGGGAAAATATTTACATCAAAAAAGTGTGTAGAAAGAGATATAGCATTATTTGATACACCTAGCAATTTCACAATTAATTTAAATGAAAAGGTTGAAAATGTAATTTCCATTGCTTTAAAATATGTAGAATTACCGCATTCGTGGGATGTATTTTCTAGAAATGAAGGAACATGCTTATTTTATGTTAAACGTTCTTCTGATACTGAACCCTTTTTAATTGAAATACCCGAGGGTAGTTATTATTATAACGACCAGTTTGATACCAGTTTAAATTTAATAACAGCATTAAATAATGCTTGTGCGGACGTATCTTTAAATTTTTCTTATAGGAGCAGTCATAAAATAGTTATTGAAAATACTGGAGATGAAACCACAACAATATTATGGCATTATGAAGGCTCTAATGAAGTATGTGGTAGAAACGGAACTGGAACAAAAGCAAATTATAATTTAGGTTGGTTGCTTGGATTTCGCAAAACATTATCTTATTTAAAATCTGGAGATACTGTTGTTGGAACAGCCAAATTGGATTTGAGGGGAACCAAATATGTTTATATAGCTTTGGATGAATTCTCAAATAATAAACCACCAGATAGTTGTATATCATATGAAAATAATGCCGCAACATTTTCAATGCCAAATTATTTTGTAAAAACAACAATGGGTGCGAATGTTTTTGACGGTAGCATAACAGACGACACGAATAATAAGTGTTATGTTCCGCCGGACCCTCCTGCAGGAACGTGTGGTAAAAGAATAGCTAATCCAGATTCAATAGATAATCTTACTCGTGCACAACGTTATACGATTCAAAACTTGCGGGAAGCGATTTCAGTTCCCAAACGAAATCAATATAAAAGTCCCATTATACCTAATTTTTTATATAAAATGCAACTAAGATATAATACAACTGTTTCACCAGCATTCCAGGAAACAACTGACAGGATTGATTTGTTAGAGTACACTAAAAGAGATTATTTCGGTCCCATTACATTACGAAAATTCCATATTCGCCTATTTAATGAACGCGGTGTTGAAATGGATTTAAATGAAAATAATTGGTCATTTACATTAGTCGTTGAACAATTATATAATAATAATTAAGATATATTGCAACAATTAGTACCAGCATAACTACAACTATCTCTGTCCTTTTTATGTAATACTAATTTTCGCTCTCTGTTTCGAAAGTGGATACCAGGATGCGCTTCAATATTTAATTCATTAAAACATTTCTCTAAAAAAAAATCAACAGTTTCCTCTATATTTTCATTGTTTTTTGCGGAAATTTCGCGATATTCAATATTCTTTTTTTTAAAGATTTCAGATATATCTTTAAAAGAAATAACGCGTTCCTCGCAATCGATTTTGTTTCCAAGTGCTATAATAATCGTTTCACATTCTGGGTTTCTATTTTTCTCATATTCTTTTAACCAAAAATCTATTTTTTTTATTGAAAAATCGGATGTTAAATCAATAACAAAAAATACACCTGCTATATTCTTATAATAATGTTTGACGATAGGTGCAAAACATTCTTGTCCAGCCGTGTCCCAAAATTGTAATAAAATATTTTTATCTTGATATGTCATTTCTTTAGTGCTAAATTCTATGCCAATGGTTGGATTATACCCTCGTTCTTCATATCCATTGCAAATGCGATTACAAAGCATTGTTTTTCCAGAATTTGCACTCCCCATTGTTATTATTTTAAATATAAATTTAGTATTATCTTCATTCATTTATATAATTATAGAATATTTTTATTTACATAAGTCTAAGTATTATTAATTAATATTTAATCTTAATATCACTATATGTTTTTTTTGTGAGATTTTCGATATCTAAAATATTATCTACCATAGAATTATGGAATTTATCAAGGTCTTTACGAGCTTTTGAAATTTTTCTTTTGATTTCAGAAGAATTTTGTGATAATTTATTGCGTATTTCAACATTTGAGAAATCAATATTAGCACGCATTATAGCAGAAATAATATCTACTGCATTCCTAATTTTACTAACATCCTTATTTGTCTTATGAAGGTAAATGGCTATTTTTTTCCCAACAGGTTCAATATGAAAATCTGGTTTATTGCAAATACCAGAAGCATTGGACATAAGAATACCTGCGCAAATATCGCAATTATTTTCCAAGTCTCTTTTAAATTTTTCGATTTCCTTTTTTGGAACATTTTTAGCATAATCTTTATTTTCCAACATAAATTTATTTGATTCTTTATTTGTCATTATGAAATCACCTCTACCAGCTTCACTATGTGTATCTTCAATGTGGTTTTCAGGAAACAACATATTAAGGTCATTAAACATAACATTCTCACTAATTTTACCTTTAACGGACGAATTTTCTTCACCTTTATTTGTGATAACCATATACTTTTCCAATTTCTCTTCATAATGGAGGCGAATACCATCCAATTGCTTCTGATATTCTTTTTGCATATCTTTCATAAGCGCTCTTTCTGAATTTATTTGCGCTTCTTTCATTTCAAATATCTGAACACGCTCTTTACCTAACGTATCGCTTAAATGTTCAATTCTATTGTCTTTCTCCATAATGACTTGTTTATATTGTAATTCCATATTATCTTTGATAGTTTCATGCAAGTCATTTTTTTCTAATAGGTGGTTTTGTTTTAATATTAGTTTTTCTTGCTCTTTTTTATTTAGTTCTGTTTTCATAGTTTGTATAATAGCTTGATATTTTGCATCCTTTTCATTTAATTTATCGTTGAATTCAATATTCTCATTTCTCATACGTTTTTCGTTTACAAGTTGAACTGCTGAAATTCCCATTTCAATAGCTCTAATTTTTTCATTATCATCTAGTTTTAAAAATTTGAATATGCATTTAGCATTTGGTAATGTAATTTGCATTTCAGACATGTTTTTTATATCTAATAAAGTGTACTTGTTATTTTAAGTTGATTTCAAAATATTATTATCTTAGTAAACGGTAAACATGGATAAATTCGTTAATATTAAAGAAAAAAGTGATATGATATTAGAGCCATTGCAAGTTATGATACAATTGGCCCTTTTATCATATTGTCCAACTGGAACAAAATTAAGTATTTCAGATAATTTGTTAGATTTGCAACAACCGAGTTGGAATCAGGGTATATGGCGCTGGTATATGAAAGATAATAAAGATGATTTATATTATTTATTTCAAGCAATACGTCGATTTTACATGTGGTATAAACCTGAAAATTGTGTTATTTATACTAAAATTTTGGAAACAGCTATTCTAGGACTTAAAAAATTGCAACAAACCTATGAAAAAACGGATAAAATATCTATAAAACACACATTGTCGCTCTATACAAATATATTAAATTTAGAGACACCTGATTTATTTAACGATGCAAATAATACAGACGCCGTTAACATAGATAAAGTATTTGAAAATATAACATCCCTGTACAATAAAAAGTTTTTAAGTATTGTTTTCAATGTATTAAAATTAATCGATGACGAAACGAATGAAGATAATAGAAAGCAATTGATGAATGGTTTATTATTAATTATGATACCAACAAATAATAAAATTAAAGGGTGGATTAAAGAAAACTTAACTTGTTAATAATAATATTTGAGAATTATATAAATGGTTTTTAAAAGTAAATGGTTTATTCTCGCGGTAGCTTGTTTGTTTTTGGCAGCAATGAGCGATTTAACTAGAAAATATGTTCTAGATAAAAAAATGATTAAACCGAATGAAATGGTCATTTATGTTGCGATAATTATTGGATTATTTGGTTTATGTCATTATATGTATGATAATAATTGTCGGCCAGCTAATAAAATGAATACGAAATTATTTTTAATTTTAATTCTCATTGGAATAATAGGATATTCTTTCACAATTGCATTTACATATGCTATTAATTTGTCGCCAGATGTCACACTTGTTGGTATGATTGTTTCGTTAAATATCATTTTGCTTTATTTGGTATCAAGTATTTTCTTCGAAGCATCTCCAAAATTCAATATGGATATATTCTTTGCTTTAATACTTATTCTAATTGGAATTAATATAATTTCTAAAAAATTTTAACCGAATATATTATATATGATTAATATTAAAAGTAAATGGTTTTTATATTCTCTACTAGGTATATTTTTTGTTTGTATTGTTGATTTGGGTAGAAAATATTTATTAGATAAAAATCACATAAAGGTAGATGAAATGATTATATATTTGGCGATTTTTGCTGGAATTTTAGGATTAATGCATTTTATGTTTGATTCAAAATGTAGAAATCCTAGTAAAATCCGTGGAAAATCGTTGTTTTACGTATTTTTGCTAGCGGTTTCAGTATATGCGTTTAATATTTCATTTACGCGTTCCATATATTATGCGTCTGATGTGACATGGCCAGTTATAATGATATCGCTTTCTGCTATTTTTATTTATTTATATTCAAGTTTGTTTTTTGATGATTCGCCTGATTTTGATTGGAAAATATTACTTGGAGTTGCGTTAACAGTTATTGGATTAAGTATTATTAGTATCTATTTTAAAGATTAATTTCTAATGTAAATATATAAATGGCCAAAACAAAAAGAGTCAGCCGTTCACCTTCAAGACGCAGAAGGACAATACGTAGAGCAGCGAAGAATGCAGCAACGAGACGTAAAAGAAGCACTGCAGTAAAGCAATATTCCGATAGAATTTTTGAAAAAAATGCTTCAATGCTTATGCGCAAGATGTTGTTGGCACGAATGAGATTAGGTAAAGGAACACGTAAAAAGTCTCGAAGAAAACGCCGTAGAAAGCGCCGTCGTGGAAGAAAATCATCTAAACGTTAATTTTACTTATAGATATTATATGTTTTATAAGTGAAAAATCCTAGAATAATACCAATTGTTCCACCAATGACTGTTTGCTGAATCGTATGCCAATACTCTTTAATGCGACTATATATAACATAATATGCTAAAAATAACATCAATGCGTAAATAAGCAATTTATGTTGTAGTGTAAGTGCGGAATTATTGTAGGTTCTTAGAATAATATATGTAGAGAACAATGTGGCTAATTGTGAATGTCCTGATGGCATTCCATAAGATTGTATAGATGTTTTATACATTTTTCCGTCCTGTGGCAATTCAAATACAGCGACAGGTGGACGGATTCCTCTTCCAATTATAGGATAATTCTTTGTTCCCATAACATTTCTACAGCATGTCTTAAGAATTTTATTTAATACTTCCGAAGTTAAAAAGGCGAGAAAAAGTATAATACCTTCCTTTTTATTCCCAAAAAACATAATAGTTATTGAAATAATGAAAAGCAATGTTGGATATTCTCTAGCGATCCGAATAATTTTACGATGATGTAAAATATCTTGAATTATCATTAATATAATAAAGATAGAATTTAAATTTGAGTTTTTTTCGAATTTTTGATCAAACTTTTTTAGCGTATTTTTGCGGGTAAATGCTCTAAAAATGAAAATTAAAAAATCTGTGGGAGAGCAAAAGGGAAAAGTTTGACGAATTTTTTTCAAAAGTATTTTGGGATTTTTTTTTTTTGCCTGGCCCGGAAAAATAAAAATTTCTAAAATAGTTTTTTAATTTTTGATTTTTTAAGCAAAACCTACAATGTGTAGGTAAAAAAGCATCAATGGTGTGAAAATTTATGTAGGGAGTCCATGTAGGCAAAATTTTTCGCTGTTTTTTTGTGAATTTTTGGAATTGTTTCAAAAAAAAAACTGAAAAAAAGGCCCTTACTGACTGAACTTTTTGGAAATAGCCCAAGTGGTGCGACATGATATTATCGTTTAAAAAAGTTTGAAAATTTTCAGAAAGTTTGGTGAAAAATGAAAAAGTTCGGCTCACCAAAAATGGACACACTGAAAAACGCCACAGAAAAAATAATTCTTGTTTTTAAATGATATATGGATTGAAAATAAAATAAACAGACATTTTCGTTATATACATATTTCGGCTCGTGAGCCGGAATTTAGCAGTCATCGTGTTTTTTCTTCGAAAAAACGCAATGCATTTAGGCAAATAAAATTTTGCTGTTGAAAAAAAAAAAATTCTCAGTGTGTCCATTTTTAGTGAGCAAATAATTTAAAAAAATGTCAATATTATATATAAAAGTAAAAAAATGTCGGAAAAAATATTTAAATGCGACAAATGTAATTACACCACAAAAAAAAGTTATAATTTAAAACGACACCTTAATAGGGTTCACTCTGGTTTCAATGAAGTATGTTTATGTGGAAAAAGGTATACAACAAAAAGTGGATATAAACGACATATAAAAAAATGCTATGAAATATTAAAAAATGAAAAAAATACATTAAAAAATGATTTATTAAAAATGCAGGAAAAAGAATCTGTTCAAAATATTACAAACAATAATAATACAACGAATATTTCAATAAACCTGTTTTTAAATAAGTATTGTAATGAGGCAACGAATTTGACAGATTTCATAGACAATTTAAAATATACATTAGATGATGTTATGACAACATATAATAGTGGATATACAAATGGTATAACAAATGTGGTTTTGAAAGGATTAGAGGATATGCCAATGGGGGATAGACCCATTCATTGTACAAATAGTAAAGAAGGTAAGTTATTTATAAGGGATAACAATCAGTGGGAAGAAGATAATGTTATGAAGAAGGGTAAAGCATATAATATAATATCGAAAATGAGAAAAAAGCAATACTTAGCCTTATTAGAGTGGGATAAAGCGCACCCAACGTGGCAACAAGACGAAAGATTGTCGGTTATGCGCTGTAAAATATTGAAAGAGCTACTTGGAGACAATGAAAATACTGAAAAAAATATGAAGAAAGTATTAAAAGATGTTTCAAAGCAAGTTCCTTTAAAGCCAACATTAACCGGGTAGATGCGCACCGGGATCCGTTTGCCTTAGTCTTTCGAGTTGTTTTTTGGCTTCTCTTTCAGCATTCCACTTTGCATTGCGTTCGTTCCAATCTTCCCAACTATTTTCAGCAATAAATTGCATTTGACGCATACACATACCGAATGATGCTCCAGAATGATTATTATTTTTGAGATTATCTGATATGGCATCTACGTTATCATGACCCCAATACATATATCCGCGGTCTTTCGGGGGTTTTTCATCGCGAAACCATTCCCAAACTTGTAGACGATTCGCAGTTTTAATCATATCGTCAATCTCTCGATTCATATCAAAGCCATAACCGCCGATAAAAGGATGCCATTCTTCGATGGGCGGCGTTATAACTTGAAGTTTTCCATCCTCTCCGATTTGTGATGATGTTCTATACATACTTCTTGCCATTGTTTTAGGGAGTGATGTCAGTTGACCCATATATTTTTAATACTATTATTTTAGTATTAAAAAATATCAATTTAAATTGGAATAATTTGGAAGACCTTTATTATACTTGAGATGTTTTTAAAACGGGATTAATGAGTGGTGGCCCCCACCCAAAGAGGTTGCGCCTCCAATACAAATCTTCTTCATGATGATAATAGTATGGTTTATTATCATTCTCTTTCGGATCAAATAATTCATCACCATCCTTTAAAATAACCCATCCTTCTACGTTTTTTCCAATTGGTGAAGACGGACAAGTTCCCATATTTTAATGAACATGATGTGTAATATAAATATATCTATCAATTTAATTCTCTCAGAAGTTAAATATATAAAAATTTTATATATTTAATAATAAATGGGAAATGTTTTATCAACATTAAAGCAAGGATGTTGTAATTGTTGTTGTGTATATTGTTCGCGATTTCGCTGTTGTTGTAAGGACAAATGTTTAACCGAGCAAGAAAGGATACAAATTATTTACGATAAAATTAAAACGGAAGATATATGGGATGCGACAGTTTAGTAATCTTTTTCGGTGAAATTTACTTTTGTTTTTCCAATATATCCGACAATACAATGTTCAGTATTGAATAATTTATTAAATAATTCTTGAACTTTCTTTAAAGACATCTTTTTTATAATCTTGGCATATTCATCATAAGTATATATTTTCTTTTGTTTTTTATGCAATTGAAATAAAAACTGGAATTTAAAAAAAGAGCTAAGTTTGTCAGTATTATTAAAACTGCTTTCGTAAAATCGAACTAAACTTTTATTTTTAACATTTTCTAATTTATTTTTGGGTATTTTTGTTTTCTTGTATTTTTGAATGAGTTTAAATACCATGTGTAATACTTTTTTAATGTTTTTATCTAAGGTAGAAATTGAGATTTCGCATCCAGAGCCGCAGAAATTAGTGAAAAAGTTGCATTTGGCACCATAAACAAGCTCGTGTTTGACGCGTAGTTCGGTCATTAATATAGAAGTGAAATCGCCACCGATAATTTCGGCAAGAGCAGATAAATATGGGAAGTTTTTATCTCCGCGGTAGAGGGAAATAGGAAAATATATCTTAATACTTGTATTTTTCGCTTCTTTATTTGGAATATATAGGACTTTTTTACTGTATGTATAA
>MDTC01135278.1_pt1 | contig 17888 bp, 16 predicted proteins | sample 811181 | NCBI WGS metagenome assembly MDTC01 (sample SAMN05326644, study PRJNA326480) | marine metagenome | isolation source: seawater | place: Pacific Ocean: North | collected 2011
CCTTTTCCTTTAGGAACTGCCGGAGCTGTAAAACACTTGGAGCAAGAGCTCAAGGATGATTTTGTTCTTTTCTACGGCGATACTATTATGGATATTGATCTAGACTTCTTGGTGCAGACACATCTACAAAAAGAAAGTATGGCTACATTGGTGGTCCATCCGAATGATCATCCTCATGATAGCGATCTTCTTGAAACAGATAAAGATAATTGGGTTTTGGCTTTTTATAGCAAGCCACATGACCAGAGAGTCTATCATCGTAATCTTGTGAATGCCGCTCTATATGTTCTGTCTCCTAAGGTATTTCAATACATCGAAAAAGATACCTTCCATGATTTTGGTAAAGATATTTTTCCCAAGCTCGTATCTTTGAATAAATCTCTTTATGCATACAATACGGCTGAATACATAAAAGATATTGGAACAATAGAACGACTGGAAGAAGTGGAAGAAGATCTTTTATCAGGAAAAATTCAGAGATTAAACAGAACAAATAAGCAGAAAGCCATATTTATAGACCGTGATGGTGTTATTAATTTTGAAGCAGAGCCATTAAACACTCCCGATAAATTCAGAATTCTGCCTAATGTTGACACTGCTGTGAAGATACTAAATAGGTCAGACTACCTCTCTGTGGTTGTAACCAACCAGCCCATAATAGCCAAAGGTTTCGCTTCAGAAAAAGAGGTCTGTGAAATTCATAATTATATGGAATGTATTTTAGGCAAAGATGGGGCCTACCTAGACAGAATTTATTATTGCCCACATCACCCTGAAAAAGGTTTTAAAGGAGAAAACAAAGCATACAAAATAGCTTGTAATTGTCGTAAACCCAACACGGGGATGATTAATAAGGCTGTATTAGAAATGAATATTGATTTGAGTCAGTCTTTTATTATTGGTGATCGTACTGTAGATATAATGACAGGTATTAATGCTAATCTTCATACGGTGTTAGTCAGGCAGGGCTATGCGGGCGAGGATCAAAAGCATGTTTGTCAACCTGATTTTATATTTGATGACCTGTTAGAGGCAACCAGATTTATTGTTAATGGTTACGATAAACTGTCAAGCGATATGAACAAATATCTCCCTAAGAAACTATTAGAGGATAAAGAAAATCCAGTTGTGGTTGTAGGTGGTTTATCGAGAAGTGGAAAGTCCACGCTTACTTCGGTCATCCGTAAAAATCTTGAACATTTCGGGATAAAAGTAAAAATACTGAAACTGGATAATTGGTTACTTCCTGAGAGTCAAAGAACACCCGATATGGATGTTCGTAATCGTTATCAATACGACGCTGTTGAAAAAGATATCAAAGCTTTGTTAAACAAGGAAATAGTAACTATGAACAGATATGATTCAAAAACTCGATCTGTTAAAAAAGATGCTGATTTTATCTCCATATCTCCTAGTGAAGTCCTTTTGATTGATGGTGTAATTGCATTAGATCACCAGTTCCTAAGAGGCATAGCTGATATAAGCTTTTTTACCTATGTTCCCGAGGAAGTCAGAAAGAAAAGGTTTTACAGCTTTTACCGGCACAAATCCTTTTCTGAAGAAAAAATAGAATCTTTATATCATCAAAGAATTATTGATGAAGTAGAGATTATAAGAAAGTCACAACAGTATGTTGATAACAGCGTACATATGGATTTTTGCTTATGATAGGAACTAGGACCCCATTTCGCATGAGTTTCATTGGTGGCGGAAGTGATTTAAAAGAGTTTTACTCAAGGCACTCTGGTTGTGTAATCAGTACTTCAATTAATAAGTACATGTACATTTTTATGCATCCTTTTTTTGACAATCGAATCCAGATTAAGTATTCCAAGGTTGAACTGGTAGATCGTATAGAGGCAATCGAACACCCTATAGTCAGAGAGGTATTGAGAAAGTTCAATTTAGAGGGGATCGACATTAACTCTATTGCCGACATTCCGGCTGGCACTGGTCTTGGTTCTTCAAGTTCTTTTACCGTAGGTTTATTGCATTCGCTTTATGGATTCAGCGGAGATAAGGTTTCTAAAGCACAGTTGGCTAAAGAAGCGTGTGAAATTGAAATTGATATATTACAAGAGCCCATTGGGAAACAGGATCAGTTTGCAGCAGCTCATGGTGGATTGAATATAATTCGATTCTCTACAAACGGTGAAGTGCAAGTAGAGCCGATATCGATGGAGAATAAAGCTTATAATGAGCTGCAGAACAATCTGTTACTTTTCTATACTGGTACTACCCGCAATACTTCAGATATATTAAGAAATCAGAAATTTAATACGATAAATGATCAGCAAAAATTTGATACCTTGGTTCAAATGACAGAGTTAGTTGAAGAAGCTAATAGGTGCCTATGTGAATCAGATCTTGAAGGGTTTGCCAAGACATTGGATGATAACTGGATGTTGAAGAGAACTTTATCAAACAAAATCTCAACCACTGGTATAGATGATTTGTATTCTTTGGCAAAGAATAATGGAGCTTTGGGCGGTAAAATTTTAGGAGCCGGTGGTGGTGGATTTCTTCTTCTGTATTGTGAACCTGAAAACCAGCAAAATTTGCGAAAATCATTGAACAAATTAAAAGAAGTTCAGTTTAAATTTGATAATACAGGATCAACGTTGCTGAATCTAAATCATCAGGTTAAGTATTGATGCTCTCGCAAACATTTCCGCGCCAATATTTTCATACGTACTCATTGAGGAGTATCATTGAACATTTGTTAGTTCTGATGTCAATTTTAGCATCAGGTTCATTATATTATACATCTTATAGCAATCCATTTTTACTTTTATATTTTTCAATATCTATAGTTTCTTTGCTTTTACTAAAAAAATATAACCTATCTAAATATTATTTTTTATATGCATTAATAAGTATATGCTTTCTTCTTTTGCATCCCCTGCTTCTAGGAAACTTAGACATTCCTAGTATTTATTTTGGCTATTCTATAAGAATTGCTTGCTTTTTGATTGTTATCAGCATTCTAGGCCATCAGAAATTTTCACTTACTTATCTGCGTGTAATGTTATTTATATGTTCTTTTAATCTTATTTTATATATAAGTAACGTTTATCTATTTCAATATTCACAATCACTTCCATCTTTGCTCCCTGATTTGAGAACGTGGGATAATTTTACATTTAAAAATTATATTTTTTACTTTGCTCCAACTGGTATAGATGGAAATAATGCTGTACCGTATTCATCATTTATTCGAAATACAGGACTTTTTTGGGAAGGAGGAGCATATCAATATTTTTTAAACTTTGCGCTAATTCTGAGTTTGTATATTAAAAAAAATCCAATTTTTTCTTTTCCCAATTGGATATTTGTAATTTCAATTTTAAGCACTTTTTCAACCACCGGTTACCTCATTATGGCTATTGTTTTGGCATCTATTGTCATGGGAAAATCAACTAAACGAATGTTTTTTGTAAAAACAGTGATAATGATTCCATTAATATTATCGGTCTTGTTTTCTCCTGTTATCTTTAACAAATTATTCGATACTGACTCTCGAGAGTACCAGGGATCTACCCAAAGACGAATTTTGGATACTTTGATAGACTCTGCCATCATTAAAGATTACCCAGCCCTTGGAATAGGACTAGGAAATCAAGAAATTTGGGAATCATATTCAGCTCAATTGTCGGGTGGAACATCCAGCTCCAATAGTTTTACGAATTATCTTGCAAAAGTTGGTCTATTGGGTTTCTTAATTACTTTATATCCTTTTATGTGGTTTCGCTTAAAAGATAAAATGAACCAAATGATTTTGCTATGTAATATATTTTCTATTTTAGCTCAAAATTTTATTTTAACTCCTATTTTTCTTCTCTCGATGTCTTTATTAAATCAAAAACGCTTATCGAAACATATACTGCCTAAAAGATCTACCTTCTGATGGTTAACTTAATAATTGCTAATTCATGATTATTTCAATTGTCATTGCAACATATAATGCAGAGGATACTATCCGAAGATGCCTAGAAAGCGTTTTTAACACTCAGGCTGAGGGGTATGAGTTAGATATTATTGTTATCGACGGTGGATCTACAGATGGTACTGTTGAAATTGTAGGATCGTTCGCACACCTATTAGGCTACTGGGAGAGTGCTCCTGATCGTGGTTTAGCTCATGCATGGAATAAAGGTGTGTCTCATGCAAATGGTGATTGGATCATTTTCCTTGGGGCCGATGACTATCTATGGAGGAACGACTCATTAGAAAAGATAGCCCCGCTATTGGCAAATATGGCTAATCTAACAAAAATTGTATATGCATGTGTTATGGGGGTTGATGATAGTGGAAAACAACTGGGCATTTGGAGTAGTGACTGGAACCGTAAAAAATTCTATGATCAAATGAATTTCTCTCATCAAGGTGTATTCCATCATAAAACTTTATTTACTCAATATGGCATGTTCGATGAGTCTTATCATCTTGCCTTGGACTATGAGTTGATGTTGCGGTACCTTATGAATAATGACGCAATTTTTATACCAGATGTTGTTGTATCAGCAATGCAATCGGGAGGCATGTCGAATACGCCAAGAAATTCTATACGAGGATTACGGGAGCAAGCAAGAGCGCGTCGAAAGAATAATATTTCAAGAGATTCCATAAAATACTATCGTGCAGTTATTGGTGCATATGGAAAGTTAATTTTGGTTAAACTTTTAGGCAATGAATGGGCTGCCCGATGTATTGAATTTAAAAAGTCTATATTCGGTTGATATGATATTGTTAAAAAAAGGATCTCTATCATGAAGTTGTTACACCTTGTACCAACAATTAATTCTGAGAAAGGAGGTGGTGTTGTTGAGGGGTTGAGGCAGATGGTCACTGCAACCATGAAAATGGGGCATGTGGTTGAAGTGATTACGCTTGATTCGGCTGATGAGAGTTGGTTGCAGAATTTGCCATTTTTAGTTCATCCTTTAGGACCATCAAAGTTTGGCTATAAATATTCATCAAATTTAATCCCTTGGCTGCGTGAGAATGCCTCTAGCTTCGACGCTGTTATTGTCGACGGTCTGTGGCAATATCATGGTTATGCAACTTGGAAAGTTATGCGAAAAATGAAAGTGCCATATTTTGTGTTCACCCATGGTATGTTATCGCCGTGGTTTAAGAAAACTTATCCGTTGAAGCATCTAAAAAAATGGATGTATTGGCCATGGGCGGAATACAGAATTTTGCGCGATGCGAAGGCGGTTCTTTTTACTTGCGACGAGGAGCGTATCCTTTCGCGAGAATCTTTCTGGCTATTCAAATGTAGGGAAAAGGTAGTGGGTTATGGAACTGCAGCGCCGTTAGGGGATCCAGCGCTTCAGCGCGAAGCATTATTTAGGGAATTTCCAATTTTACGCAATAAACGTTTATTTTTATTTTTGGGCCGAATTCATCAGGTAAAAGGTTGTGATTTATTGATCCAAGCATTTGCCGCAGTGGCGAAACGTGATGAGTCGCTGCATCTCGTTATGGCAGGACCAGACCAAACTGGATGGCAAAAGGATTTGGTAGAATTAACTAGAAATTTGGGCATAGAAAATCGCGTCACTTGGACGGGCATGCTTTCAGGAGATTTAAAGTGGGGCGCCTTTTACGCATCAGAAGCTTTTATGTTGTCATCACACCAAGAGAATTTTGGCGTCGTGGTGGCTGAGGCTTTGGCCTGTGGCATACCCACCTTGATTTCAAATAAGGTGAATATTTGGCGTGAAATTGAGGCAGATGGTGCTGGGATTATAGCTGATGATACATTAGATGGGACGATTAGCTTATTTGAGAAATGGCTTGACATGGATACTACTGCACAGGCTCTTATGCGACAAAAAACAATAACTTGTTTTGAATCTCGATTTGAGATGGGTAAAGCAGCGCAGAATTTGATTGATGTGGTATCAGAGTCATAAGGGCTCAATACGACAACTTTCTTTTGGACTAACACCTAATAAAGCTATTTTTAATCTTATTCTTGAGGTTTTTCACTAGACAAATGAACATACTAATATTTAGCAAACACTTCTGGCCAGAAAGGTTCATTATTAATGAGCTTGCTCAAGACCTTCGTAATGAAGGAAATCATGTTTCGATATTGACTGGTAAACCTAACTATCCAGGAGGAGATATTTTCCCAGGCTATAAAGCCAGTGGAAGTCAAAAAGATTCTTTTGATGGTATTACTGTACATAGAGTTCCAATGCTTCCAAGGGGAAAAGGTGGATTGCTGAGATTGCTACTAAATTATATTTCGTTCAATCTTTCAGCTATGTTTTATGCACCATTTCTGTTGCGTAAAGAAAAAATAGATGTCATTTTCGTTTATGGCACCTCGCCGTTAATTCAGGGCCTGTCAGCTATCCCAATAAAATTTATTAATAAAGCAAAATTGGCTGTTTGGGTACAAGATTTGTGGCCAGAAGATCTTGTCACTACTGGGCACGTAAAAGATACTAATACTACGGTACTTAAAATTAATGAATGGGCTGCCAGATTATTATATTTCTTTACAGATCAAATATTAATACAATCAGAAAGTTTTCGAGATCCAGTCACTCGTCTTGCTCCCAATAAAGAAATATTATTCTTACCAAATGCGGCGGATCGATCTGTTTTCGAGAGTTCTAATAAATTTATATTACCTTCAAAATTAAATTTTTTGAAAGATGGCTTTAATGTAGTTTTCGCTGGAAATATTGGGAACAATCAATCTATAGAAACCATAGTTTCAGCTGCTGAAATATTAAAAAATAAAGAGGAGATTAAAATAGTTATGGTTGGAAGCGGGAGTCGCTCCTCTTTCCTTAAAGAGGAAGTTGATAAGCGAGGCTTGTCAAATTTAATAATTGCAGGTAGGTATCCGCCTGATATGATGCCGGTAATTTTTAATTACAGTCAGATATTGCTCGTTTCGTTGGCAAAAAAAGATTCACTTTCATGGACTGTTCCATGTAAAGTTCAAGCATACTTTGCTGCTGGAAAACCAGTTGTAGCGTCGCTTGATGGTGAGGGTGCTAGAATAGTGAATGAGTCTGGTGCAGGACTCGCATGCTCGGCTGAGGATTCGCAAAGTCTTGCGGCTTGTATCTTGGAGTTAAATGCGATGTCAAGTAGCGAGCGAGACGAAATGGGCAAAAAAGGTCGCATGTATGCTCAAAGGCATTACCATCCAACAAAAATTGCAAGACAACTACTTTCATATTTTCAACAATAATTATTAAATGAAGGTAAATAGCTAATGATGTTAGGGGGTTTATAATATTTACCTACTGAGGATGCTTTTTCTTAAAACTTTTGTTGAATGTTATGTATCTTCCGATGTTGGTGTTATAAGGTTAAAATATGAATTTGAGTTTAATAATAGAGGATAAAATATGTATCAAATTTTGCTTAATTTATTTAGAGTTGGATCTCTTAAGTGATGTTTACAAAAAATAAAATATTAGTTATTACCGGTGGTACAGGTTCATTTGGAAATGCTGTACTTCGTCGCTTCTTAAAAACTGAAGTGGGAGAAATTCGCATATTTTCTCGTGATGAAAAGAAGCAAGATGACATGCGTAAGTTTTATAATAATCCAAAACTTAAGTTTTACATTGGCGATACGCGTGATGTGGACTCAGTCACTGATGTGATGAGGGGTGTTGATTACGTTTTTCATGCTGCAGCACTCAAGCAAGTACCATCATGTGAGTTTTACCCTATGCAGGCTGTGCAGACCAATGTGATTGGTACAGAGAATGTACTGAATTGTGCAATAAATGAGAATGTAAAAAAAGTTATTGTGTTAAGTACGGACAAAGCCGTTTATCCAATCAATGCAATGGGTATGTCAAAGGCAATGATGGAAAAAATCACTGTTGCGAAGACGCGTAATTTGAGTAAAAATGATACCACGATCTGCTGTACCCGATATGGCAATGTGATGGGATCTAGAGGCTCTGTAATCCCACTTTTTATTGATCAAGTGCGGACAGGTAAAGATATTACAATTACCGATCCAGCAATGACACGTTTTATGATGTCGCTTGATCAAGCTGTTGACCTGGTTCTTTTTGCATTTGAGAATGGAAATAGCGGTGACATATTTGTTCAGAAGGCTCCTGCGGCAACGATTGAACTTTTAGCTAAAACAATTACCAATTTATTGGGTAGACCCGATCACAAAATAAAGATTATTGGTACCCGCCACGGTGAGAAGCTTTATGAGGCGCTATTGACGAGAGAAGAGATGGTGTCTGCTGAAGACATGGGTGATTATTATCGTATCCCGGCCGATATAAGAGACTTAAATTATTCCAATTTTTTTGATGAAGGCGAGTCAGTCATTTCGCAGGCGCATGAGTATCATTCTCACAACACTAAACAATTAACTCAAGACGAGCTCAATAATATTCTTCTCGGTTTACGTGAGATTCAGGATGATTTAAAAGAATTTAAAATTAATAGTAACAGAGATAATGCGAATGATTAAGGTGATGACAATTGTTGGCACGCGTCCAGAAATTATTAAGCTGAGTGAAGTGATGAAAGAGCTCGACAAGCATACTAATCATGTCGTGGTGCATACGGGGCAGAATTATGATTATGAATTAAACGAATTATTCTTTGAGCAGCTTGGTGTTCGACGTCCTGACTTCTTCCTCGAAGCTGTAAAGGGCTCGGTTTCCGAAACCATTGGCGACATTATCGCTAAAGCAGATCGTATTATTGAGCAAGAAAAACCTGACGCAATTTTAGTTTATGGTGATACCAATAGTTGTTTGTCAGTAATTCCGGCGAAAAAACGAAAAGTCCCTATTTTTCACATGGAAGCTGGCAACCGTTGCTTTGATCAACGTGTCCCTGAAGAGATTAATCGTAAAATCGTTGATCATCTAAGCGATATTAATATGCCACTTTCTGAGCAGGCTAGAGATTACTTGATTAGTGAAGGGATTAGCCCTGAAACGATTATTAAAACTGGCTCATCAATGTTGGAAGTATTAAATGCCAATATGGATAAAATTTTGGCATCCGATATTCTTACAATAGAAGGCTTAGAAAAATATAAATACATGTTAATGAGTATTCACCGTGAGGAGAATGTGGATTCCGAGCAAAATTTTGCCGATCTACTTGAGGCAATTGATGAGATGGGTAAGGTTTACAAGATGCCAATAATTATTTCTACGCATCCTCGAACGCGAAAAAAACTGGAGTCAATTGGTTATGAGTATAGTAGTAAGTTAATTCGTTTCTCAAAACCATATGGGTTTCATGAATACAATAAAATGCAAATGGACGCTTTTTGTGTGATTTCTGATAGTGGCACAATTGCGGAAGAAGGCTCAATTTTGAATCTACCTGCAGTAACCATTCGTCAGGCACATGAGCGTCCGGAAGGAATGGATGAAGGAACCCTCATTATGTCAGGCTTGAATAAAGATCGCGTGATTGAATCAATTGAAGTTATCACAAAACAACATGATCACAACAAACGACAAATGAAAATTGTTGCTGATTATAATGTTGATAACGTCTCAAAGAAGGTATTGAGAATCATTCTTTCTTACACGGACTATGTCAACCGCACTGTTTGGCATAAAAATGTATAGTGAAGAAGATACTCATCCTTGGAGCTACAGGCTTAATTGGTCACCAAGTATATTTTCAGTTAAATGCGAATAAGAACTTTTTAGTTTCTAGTTTCGCTCGCCAAAGAAAAATTTCAGATGATACTGTATTGCTAGATGCAAGAGACGAGCGCTTTCTGGAAAAAGTTATAGTAGATGCCAACCCAGATGTTATTGTGAACTGTATGGGTGTTTTGATTGCTGAAGCAAATCGTGACCCAGAAAATGCAATCTTTCTCAATGCATACATTCCTCATCACTTAAAAAGCATAGCCAATACTCTTGATGCAAAGTTAGTACATATTTCAACGGACTGTGTCTTTTCTGGTAAAAAAGGCTCATATACTGAAAATGATATTCGAGATGCAGATGACATTTATGGAAGAACCAAGGCTTTAGGTGAAGTTACTGAATCGCCGCATGTGACACTCAGGACTTCTGTTGTTGGTCCTGAAATTAAAGAAGGCGAAGAACTGTTTCATTGGTTTATGTCTCAGGAAGCAAGTATTAAAGGTTTTACCAGTTCGTATTGGTCAGGTGTTACAACTCTAGAATTAGCGAAAGCTGTGGAATGGGTAATAGAAAAAGATATCCAAGGCCTCTATCATATTACGAATGGCATCCCAATAAATAAATATGAGCTTTTGATGCTATTTAAAAAATATACAAATAAAGAAATAGATATTGAAAGCGTTAAAGGAAAAGTGACTGATAAATCTTTTTTAGATACGCGGAAAGAGATTGATTATACTATTCCTAGCTACGAGAAAATGATTAGTGAAATGATCCATGTTATAAAGTATCGCAGAAACTTATATAAACAATATACGATTATTGATTGATTCAACTGCTTTGTACTTTCTTAGAACTCCAGAAAATATATCCTATGATCTCCTAGGTTTTAAATTAAAAAACTCTGTGTTATATGCTAAGCCAACCTGGTGATGTGGTTATGCTGAGAGTGATGATTTGACTGAGTTTTTTTTGCATTTGTAAATTCAGGGGTCAATTTTTTTATTTGAAGTGTGAACTACTTTGCTCTTCTAGAAGTTTTATTTTCGGTATTTTATTGAGTTAAAATATAAATATAAAATTAATACAAGTGAGTTTAGTGCAATGACAAATATGTCCGATCCTAAAGAAGCTTTTCCTTACAAGGCTCCATCAAAAGAGGTTAGACAAAAATATGGATATATTTTTGAACTCGACAAACCTTTGGAAGCGCGATTTTTCAAGTGGTTTTTTGATAAGTTGGTGGCTATAACTATGTTGTTCGTCATAGTACCTATTCTGCTTTTGTTGAAAATAGCATATATGATTGAGGGCATAATTATTCCTGAAAATAAAGGTCCAATGCTCTTTTACTACAATGCAGTTAGTGGGGGGAAGATTATTCCCAAATATAAAATACGACTTATCAAGACCAGGTATATTGACCCCGAAGGAGCTAAGAATCACGACTGGATAGCATATTCGGCTGAGTGGACGCCAGACAGCCGGACATATGTGGGCGGGTTTGTTAAGAGGTTCTATCTAGATGAGCTGCCACAGTTTTATAGTGTGCTAAAAGGCGATATGAGCATTGTTGGTCCGCGCCCTTTGTCAGTATTACATTACGATCGGGATATTGCTCAAGGCAATGTCACCCGATTTCTATTACGGGGTGGTTTGTTGGGATTAGGACATGTGAATAAGGGCACACCGGAAATGGGAAATCCGATTTATGAGTATGAGTATGTTGAACAGTATTTGAAACGCTCTTCGTTTGGATTGCTGATACTGGATTTGTGGATTATCTGGCGCGGGATTTTGGTGATAGTGAAGGGCGGAGGACATTGAAAACTGGTGAGTAGTTCAGGTAGCTTCCATTCTGTTACACTTTTGCGCCATAATTGATAATAATATTGGCTCTCATGAAAGTATTCTGTTCCATTAGACCCGAACATAGTGAGTAAGATATAGGCTCAGTTAGCCCTTTATTAAAAGTAGTGTGATCTATTTGGAGAAATTATTATATCTTTTTAGTTCACTGGAGTTGCTTGCCATTTATAGGTTATCCCCAATTTATTAAAGCTATTCAAGCAATGTCAGAGGGATATATAGGGTTCTATTGCTCGGCAGAGCTAATAAAATCAATTACAATTCTTATTAAGCTAATTTCAATTAAGGATTAACATGAAAACTGCAATAATTACTGGTATTACAGGTCAAGATGGCTCCTACTTAGCTGAGTTTCTTTTAGAAAAGGGTTACGTAGTTCACGGCATCAAACGCCGTTCCTCCTCTTTTAATACCGAGCGTATTGATCATATCTATGAAGATCCATCAGTCCATGATAATCGCTTCCATCTGCACTATGGTGACTTGTCTGATTCATCAAACCTCACCCGCTTAATTAAAGAAATACAGCCAGATGAAATTTATAATTTAGCAGCTCAATCTCATGTCAGAGTCTCTTTTGAAGCACCAGAGTACACAGCAGATGTAGATGGTTTGGGTACGCTACGTATACTTGAGGCTATTCGTTTTTTGGGGCTGGAAAAGAAAACTCGTTTTTATCAAGCATCTACTTCTGAATTGTTTGGTATGGTCCAAGAAACGCCTCAACGGGAAACAACTCCTTTCTACCCTCGCTCTCCTTACGCCGTGGCAAAAATGTATGCTTATTGGATTACGGTTAATTATCGTGAATCGTATGATATGTATGCGTGTAATGGCATTTTGTTTAATCATGAATCGATGCGCCGTGGTGAAACCTTTGTAACACGGAAAATTACTCGAGGGCTGTCTAATATTGCTCAGGGTTTAGACTCCTGCTTGTCATTGGGAAATATGGATGCATTGCGTGATTGGGGACATGCTAAAGATTATGTGCGTATGCAATGGATGATGCTGCAGCAAGATCAGCCAGATGATTTTGTAATAGCCACCGGCAAGCAGATTTCTGTTCGTGAATTTGCGCGTTTGTCTGCGTATGAATTAGGTGTGGAACTAGATTTTCAGGGTGCAGGGATTGACGAAATTGCAGTGGTGTCATCCATTACGGGTGATTTGGCTCCAGCTCTTTCTGTAGGTGATGTGGTAATACGTGTTAATCCACGCTATTTCCGCCCATCAGAGGTAGAGAGCTTGTTAGGTGATCCTAGTAAGGCTAAAGAGCTGTTGGGTTGGGTGCCAGAAATTACTTTAGAAGAAATGTGTGCAGAAATGGTGGCTCATGATCTGGACCAAGCTCGACAAAAATCGTTACTTAAGTCTCATGGGTATAATGTGCCTGTAGGTCGGGAAAACTGAATATGGCTGTACGTATTTTTGTGGCGGGACATAGGGGTATGGTGGGTTCTGCCATAGTGCGAAAGTTGTCTAAGCATCAAGATGTAACATTATTGTTAGCGCCTAGATATGAATTGGATCTCACGGATAGTGCGGCTGTGCATGCTTATATGCAATTACATAAGCCAGATCAGATCTATCTTGCAGCAGCTAAGGTTGGAGGCATTCATGCCAATAATATCTACCCAGCAGAATTTATTGCTGATAATTTGGCTATACAATCAAATGTTATTCAGGCCGCTTATAGGGCGGGAGTAAATAAGCTGCTATTTCTAGGGAGTTCTTGTATTTACCCTCAGCTTTCAAAACAGCCTATGACAGAAGATTGTTTGCTCACTGGCACACTTGAACTTACTAATGAACCATATGCCATTGCTAAAATCGCTGGTATTAAAATGTGTGAATCTTATAATCGGCAATATGGTGTAGATTATCGGTGTGTGATGCCTACTAACTTATACGGTGACAATGATAATTTTCATCCGCAAAACTCTCATGTTATCCCCTCTATGATGCGACGCTTTCATGAGGCAAAGCTAGATGCTTCAGATAAAGTTGTAGTGTGGGGTTCAGGCAAACCTATGCGCGAATTTCTGCATGTTGATGATATGGCAGCAGCCTGTATTCATGTGATGAATTTACCGCATGCTAAGTTTGTTGCCGCGGTACCAAACCCCATGTGTTCACATATCAACGTGGGTACAGGACGCGATGTAACAATTGCAGAATTGTCTGCAATAATGGCTAAAGCGGTGGGTTTTGAGGGCAATATAGAATTTGATACATCAAAACCAGACGGAACAGAACGTAAGTTAATGGATGTGACCCGACTTAGTTCATTGGGATGGGAGTATTCTGTGGAGTTGGAAAAAGGGCTTAGCATGACTTATGAATGGTTTTTGGGTCATTTGGATGAGCTTCGTGGGTGAGATTTTAGATATGGACAAGTGTTTTAACCCAGTGGTAATGGCTGGTGGTGTGGGAAGTCGTTTGTGGCCGTTGTCTCGTGCGTCGTTTCCTAAACAATATCTGCATCTTGTGGATAATGAGCATGGGTATACCATGCTACAACAAACGTTTTCTAGGTTATCTGGATTAGGGCTTGGCCATAGTCAGCTTATTTGCAATCAGGATCATCGGTTTTTGGCTGCTGAACAGTGTCGTTCAGCTAACATTGATGCTGAGATAGTATTAGAGCCAATAGGCCGCAACACAGCTCCTGCCATTATTTTGGCGGCTTTACGGTTGGTTGAGGCTGGTGCGGATGAGCCTATGCTAGTGCTTTCCGCCGATCATGCTATTGGCGATGAAACAAGTTTTCGTCGTGCCTTGGTTAGTGCTCATGAGTTAGCGCTATTGGGCAATTTAGTGACCTTGGGTATTAAACCTGATTTTGCATGCACTGGCTATGGATACATTCGCTATGGATCTAATGTTGAATCTTCTTCTGCCTGTTTCGCAGTTAAGGAATTTGTAGAAAAGCCTGATGAAAGCTCAGCGAAAACCTATTTAGAGCAGGGTAACTACCTGTGGAACAGTGGTATTTTTATCGTACGGCCAAGTGTGTTGATTAAAGAAGCTGCACTATATAATGCCGAATTATTACATCAGTGCAGGCTTACTATACAATCTATCACCAAAGATCTAGATTTTATTAGGTTATCTGAGCGAGAATTTGCTCAATGTGAGAACATCTCCCTAGATTACGCCATTATGGAATACACACACAAGGCTGTTGTAGTGCCAGTAGACTGTGGTTGGAATGATGTAGGCGACTTACAGGCCTTGTGGAAAATCAATAATCGAGATAATGAGGGTAACGTTTTGCAAGGCGATGTGATCTCCTTAAACAGCCAGAACTGCTTGGTTAATGCTGGCAGCAGATTGGTTGCAGTGCTGGGTGTTGAAGGGCTTTCAGTAATTGAAACTAAAGATACCGTGCTTGTCGCACCACTAGACCAAGCACAACAAGTGAAAGACTTGGTTGCGCAGCTACAAGGCCGTGATGAACTAACACACCAAAGAGAAGTCTTCCGACCATGGGGTAGTTACGATAGTGTTGATTCAGGCCCTAACTACCAGGTAAAGCGCATTACGGTAAACCCTGGCGCGCGCTTAAGCTTACAACGCCACAAACACCGTGCAGAACACTGGGTTGTTGTAGAAGGTATCGCTAAGGTTCATGTTGATGGAGTTGATTATCAACTCTACGCCAATGACTCTATCTATATTCCTTTGGGTGCGGTGCATTGTCTAGCTAATGAAACAGATTCACCTTTGCATTTAGTGGAAGTGCAATCTGGTAGCTATTTGGGTGAAGATGATATAGAAAGACTGGAAGATATTTACGGAAGATTAACCGAATAGATCATTGCCAAGCTATAGGAGTTTAAACCCACAAAGCGATTCGCTATCAGTGTAATGTCATCGCTCAGTTATAGAGGTCAGTTCGACATGGCTAGATTAAAAAATTAACATAGCGAAGCCAATGTCTTTGGCATGCGATAAATACCTTTATCGACTTTTAAAAATGAATAGATATGAAAAACTGCATTATGCAGTTTTTTTATTTATAGGTTTTATTTTAAAGTTCTTGAATGGTAATAAGACGTATATAATTAATTTAAAATTTTAATGCAATGATCAAATTTAATAACTTAAATCAAGAAGTCCCCTATCTGCTTTTTAAGAAGAAATATGATGAAGCTATTGATGCAGGTCAAAAAGCTATAGAAGCCATTTCAATTTCTTCATACAACAAAGAGGTAAACGAGATTGATTCAAGATACGTAAATCTAAAATTTATTTCAAATAAAGAGTTTATTTTTTTTAGCAACTATGATTCTCCCAAAGCAGTTTCTTTTAACTCTCATAACCAAATAGCTGCATTAGTTTACTGGCCTAGTATTAATGTTCAGATTAGAATGAAGGCTAAAATAAAAAAAACTTCAAATGAATACAATCAAAAATATTTTTTTGATAGATCAGAAGAAAAAAATGCACTAGCTATTTCATCTAACCAATCAAAGCAGATAGACTCTTACAGCCAAGTTAAAGAAAATTATAGTGAATCTTTAAAAAATGATGATTTAAAAAAATGCCCAGAGTTTTGGGGAGGCTATTCATTTACTCCTTACTATTTTGAATTCTGGGAGGGGCATGAATTGCGTTTAAACAAGAGAGAAGTTTATGAAAAAAGCTATGATAGTTGGAAGCATCTTTTTCTTCAGCCATAGGTATAATTTTATTGCTTAATAGACTAATTAGTATAAAATCAGCATCACAAAATGATAAATATTAAACCTTTAAAAATAAATAATACTATATTTAATACTTAATGTTTTTAGTCTTTCCATTTATATAGGTACTCTCATAGCTTCTCAAAAGAAAAACATTACTCCTGTAAACGAAAAAATTAGAGCTAGCGAAGTCATGCTTATTGGATCAAACGGAGAAAAAAAAGGTTTGATGGCTTTTTCCGTTGCCTTAGAATCAGCTAGAGAAGCATCACTTGACTTAGTTCAAGTATCATCTTCAGATGCAAGTCCTGTGGTTTGTAAGCTTTTAGATTATGGAAAACATATCTTTGATAAAAAGAAAAGTCTTTCTTCCTCCAAGGCCAAAGTTAAGAGAAATACTACAAAAGAAATAAAATTTAGACCCTCAACAGATGTTGGTGACTATAATATTAAATTAAAAAAGGTTAAAAGCTTTATTCTTGCCGGAGATAAGACTAAAATAAGCGTCCGATTTAGAGGTAGGGAAATATTAAACAGTGATATGGGTCTTAATTTACTTAATAGATTAAGAGACGAGCTTGAAGATATAGCCCAGGTAGACCAAGAGCCTTCCCTTGAAGGCAGGCAGTTGCTGATGGTTCTCTCTCCTTTAAAGAAGAAGTAAATATATATATATTTTAAAGATGAGTAATATGGGATATAAATTAAAAACACATTCTGGAGCTGCTAAGCGATTTAAGAAGACAGGTACTTCTGTCAAGAGCAAAAGTGCAAATAGAAATCATATCCTTACCAAACAGTCTACGAAGAGAAAAAGACACAATAGAGGCCTTACTAAACTTTCAGGTGTTGTGCTTAAGATGGCTTCAAAACTAATAAGAAGATAAATTATGCCAAGAACTACTAAATCAGTAACCGCTAGAGCTAAACATAAGAAAGTATTAAATGCTACTAAGGGTCATTATGGCGCTAGAAGTAGACTATTTAGAACTGCCAAGCAATCAAATATTAAATCTTTACAATATGCATTTAGAGACAGAAAAAATAAGAAAAGAGCTTTTAGAACTCTATGGATCGCAAGAATCAATGCTGGAGCTAGAGAATTAGGAGTTTCATATTCTGTTCTTATCAACTCTTTGATGAAAAAAGATATTGCCTTAGATAGAAAAATGCTTTCTGACATAGCCATTACTGATAGTGCAACTTTTGAGAAGATTGTAAAAACAGCTATCAGCTAGATATACTGGTTTAATGCCAGCACATAAGGACATTTCACCCCCAGAGTTAATCAAAGATAGGGGGTCCCTTCACCCAATAAATCATATGAAGGATTCCATTATGAATCTTTTAATTTCTTTTGGATTCGAGATTGTTGATGGGCCTGAAATTGAAACAGAAGAATTTAATTTCGATATGCTTAATATAAAAAAATCTCATCCTGCAAGGCAGATGCATGATACTTTTTATGTTGAAAATAAATCAAATCTTCTAAGGACTCATACATCGCCAGTTCAAATTAGGGGCATGCTTGAAAAAAAACCACCACTAGCATTTATTTCTGGTGGCAAGGTTTATAGAAAGGATGATGATGCTACTCATTTACCAATGTTTCATCAGGTTGAGGGCATATATGTTGATGAAAATGTAAGTTTTGCTCAACTTAAGGATTTAATTTATAAAATTATTTATTCAC
>MDTC01160227.1_pt1 | contig 17885 bp, 25 predicted proteins | sample 811181 | NCBI WGS metagenome assembly MDTC01 (sample SAMN05326644, study PRJNA326480) | marine metagenome | isolation source: seawater | place: Pacific Ocean: North | collected 2011
ATCCTAATAGATTATTATACAGAGTAAATTGTGGCAAGGAGTATGAATGGACAGAATAATCACATATATGGATCTTGTAAATCTAAATATTCCTAACAAAGAACAAGTTGCTGACGAAATATTATCTTTGCCTGAAGATGATTGGTATTGGATTAAGTTTCACGGAGCATGGATGTGCAGTTTATATAATGCTAGACCGGATGTGGGTTGGTTTGAACAATTTAGTTTTAATCCAAATTTAGCAGAAGATTCTGCATGTGTTACAGCATTAAGAGATTACATTTTTCCATATATTGGTGGTGTAGGAAATGTTACAGTAATAAAAACAAAACCTGGAGAAATGTTAAATGATCATGTTGACAGTGCACCAGATGAAGTTGGCGGTATGCAACACAAATTTAGATGGGTAGTCAAAGGTAAAAAAGAAAGCACACTATATTTCTTTGACGAAAATAGTAACAAACATTATTACGAGCCGCAAACAGATGCATATGTAATAAATGGTTCACATCCTCACGGTATGACAAACACAGGCAATGATATAAAATTAACAGTCTGTATTGGATCCCCATGGCAACCTAACAATGATTATTATAGCAATATAGAAAATTTAGAATATACTAGTATACCTTTTCCTAAAGAGATAAAAAAAGAATGGAACGATCCTAGATTTGATAATCAAAATAAAATAGGATTAGGTGTTACAGAATTCAAGCAGAAACTTTGAACGGATTATTTTCTTGGTTAATGTTCTTTAAGATTTTTAGTGTAGCATTTGTTTTATAATCTTTAATGTCAATATCATCTTCTTCCATAATACTATCTATAATATCTTCAGCACTTTCAAAATATGTATTTGCAGGATAGAATGTTCCTATTCTACTTATGTAATCGTGACTGCCATTTTGATTTGTATATGTACCTTCAGGATAATAAAATGCGTTCTGTTTGTTAAACATAAATTCATGTCCGCCAGCAATATAATAAACAAAAATATCTCTATCTACTGAACCTTTAGAAACTTTAGTGTTTCCTGCAACTTCAATTTTTGCATTGTATGTTGTTTCTAATTTTTCTAAATCATGATTTGTAAAATAATCAATCCAGCTGTATTTTGTTTTGAAACTAGTAATAAAATCTTTTTGTTCGCCATCAATCATAATATTCTTATTAAAATGTATTAGATCTAATAATACATCTTTATCTACTTGTTTATATGTATCGAGAAAAAATTGTGTTATTTGATTGTAAAAATGATTTTTTCTTTCTTTTGTGCCGTGTATATACAACCATGCATTTGCATATCTATGGAATTTGTATTTGTCTTTTTGAAATGGAAACCATAATGGCACATTATATTTTTCATCTCTTAGGTCTTCTTTGCTTGCCATAAGTGTATCAAAAAATTCTTTGTCACCTTTTGTATTAAACCAATCAACAATTTTTTCAATCATATCACATGCTTCAATATTATATTCATTTTGCATGTATCTGCCAATGTAAAATATAGTTCTGCCGAGCCAAAGTATTTGGATTAAGTCTCTAATATCTCTAATGTATTTCATATCACTACGTGAAATTGTACTAGTACTACCAATAATATATGCGTATTCTTTTTCATCTGCATATGGACTAGGGCCTTGTTCAAATTCGTCCCATTCTAGTTTGTAAATATCTTCGTGCTTTGCTAAACTTATTTCACTGTTTTCTAACCATGCAAGTTTATATACATTTACTTCTAAAGGATTAAATTGAAGTAATTTACTAATTCCACTTAGAAAACTTTCTTTAGTTTCTAATGGCATTCCCATAATCATTTCGTGGTAGTAAGGAATACCTTTAGCAATAAAATTTCTAGCAATCCATTCAAAATCTTTGGTAATACTTAGATTATCTCTGCGTATTGCTTCTAATGTAGGTGTATGCAAACTTTGTAAACTAAATGTTGCACCGCTTCTACTGAAATCAAACTTTTCTAATATTTCAGCAATTCGTAAAACACGTTCTTTATTATTTTTTGCATACGTAATTGCTGTGGTATGCAGTTTAGGATTAGGATGTTTTAGTTTTGCTTTGACTAGATATTTTGCAATATCTAAATCTCTATGTAAAATTCCAAAGTTAGCATCTGAAAGCATTATTTCATGAACATTGCCCACATACCAATCTATTTCATCTTTGATGCGTTTCATACTAAAACGTCTTAATTTTTCTTCTAGCCCCCAATCACAAAAAGTACAAGTATAAGGGCAACCTCTATTTGTTTCTAAAACACCTTGTATTTGTATGTCTTTAGGAAAGGACTTAATTAGATCATCAAATATGCCCATAGCACAAGCACTTGGATAATCTAGTTCTGCTTTGTGATTTAAATATCTTCTTGTGCTTTGTTTACTTATTACATTTCCATTTTTAGTTTTATGAAAACAATCATTGTAGTAATCTGATTTGTAAATGTTTTTTTCTTTAAGGATTTCTCTTAGCATCATTTCTAATGCAACTTCTCCTTCGCTGTTTACATAATAATCAAACTGAGGATTATCTGCTACAAACTTCTCAAAGCGTTCAGGGTCTTGTGGCACTTCGTTACCACCTACAATAATTTTTACATTAGGATACTTTTCTTTTATTGCCTTTGTAAGTTTTATTGACCTGTTCCTATTCCACATATACAAACTTACAAGCACAACATCTGGTTCACCATTTTTGTCAACATCTGGTAATAAATCTAATACGCTACTATCAGGTGCATGATATACAGCCCAGCCTGTAAGATTAAGATGTTTATACACATCTTTTACTGTAGACAAATAAGCCCATAGTGTACCTAAACTGACAGGTAAGGTAACATGATAGTTCGATGCAAGTTGTACTCCAAAAACGTTAAGCAAAGAATTCTCCTTCGCAATATTTTTTATACACTTCTGCATAGGGTTCTTTAAAATCAAACTGTAAACTAAACCTATTATCTTTTTTGTTTGCTACAGCATGTAAAACTTTTGCATCAAACACAATAACTTGGTCATGATAATCTACTTCAAACCATTCTGAAGTATCGTCATGATAAAATTTAATTGGTTCGTATTTTTCGTTTGTGTAAATCGGAAAAAGTATTGCAGTATGGCGTTCTGTATCTCTATGTATGGTTGGACCATTATGAGGCGGAAATTTTAATAATTGAGTAGTTGTGTAATCAAGATATGGAAAATTTAATTGTTCTCTTATTGTTTTGATTGGTTCCATATCTTGTAAATCTTTATAATACCTATATGTAACACCTGTAAAATTATCAATAGTATACTTTGTTTCATCCCACTTTGGCGGAATGTAACTATCCCATTTGTCAATACCGTACACTATGTCAGCAAGTGCTTTCATATCATATTCAAAATCAAATGTAAAACAAACGTTATTATCCATTAAAAACTATATCCATTGTTTGTGTAGTTGCATCACTACTGTATTTACAATAAACTCCGCGTTCTCTTTTGTAGTTAAGTGTATTTTCGTGCCATGTACCGATACCCGGTTTACTAAAACTATGATGAGTGTCAGGCCATATAGTAAGTTTACAATTGGTTTTTTCTTGATATTCTTTATCATACAGTGCAGGCGTCCAGTTATCAAGTTCTCCAACAAAAATATGAACTTTATTATTTCTAATATTGTATATTTCTTGAGGTAGGACAGTAGGTTTCAAACCAGGATAAAGACAATAACTTTCTTGCCACAAATCAGGAAAGTCTTTTTGTTGCAACCATACACCGGCAGTACCACCATCTGAAAATCCAACAACTTTACTTTTTGTAATATCTGCAAAAGGTATAAGGTCTTGTTTTGTTTTTAAATGCATGTATGCATCTAGTTGATCATATGCACGTTGCTTAGGCTCTATTCTATATTCATCTAAAGTTTCCCAATGCTGTTTGTATATTCCTCTATTACTATAGCTATCAACTATTATAACTGTATAACCTTTTTCAAATGCATGTTCAGTCCAAAGGTCTTCATTACTACTAATACCACCACTGCCATGTACAAGCCATAAACAAGGTTGTTTTTTTATGCTTTGGTCTTTTGTTTTTACTAAGACTGATATATCGTCTATAGAAAACACACTTGTTTTACATGTAGTTACAGTCATTGTAATCTCATTATGTATTGCTTTTCACCGTAGTGCATCATTTCGTGTGTCACTGTCCATTGGTATTTGCTTTTCTTTGCAAAGTATTCAAATAACTTAGGATTAAATTCTCTACTTAACCATATATCTTTATAGCCTAGTTCTTGTGCATAATCAACACTTTGTTCTAGTGTTTCTAAACCTCTTGATAGATCATCTGACCTAGTGCCAAAGTCAAAATTTCTATCTCTAGTGTGTCTGCTCATTATTCTAATAGAGCCGTTATACTGTGGGCGTTCCATACCTGCACTATAGTATACCATCTTATCATCAGCATACCCCATACGTGCAAATTTTGTGTGTTCAAACAAAGGCGTTTCTAGATAATTGCTTGCAAGTTTATGATCAACATTCTTTGCAAACAACTCTTTGATTTTATGCAGATGAGGTTGTATAGGTCCTATATACCATTTTATCATAGGTGGGCAATATCCTCTGTACCATCTAAACTGAACATTAGTGCGATACGAGGCTTGCTACTCATGTTTACAACAGCATGTGGATAACCTATGTTTAGAAAATATGCATTACCATTTTCTAAATTATATGCTTCTAATTTACCGTCACGTTTGAACAGGTTAATTACTTGTTTGTCACCATAGATAGGTACAATACATCTTACAGCATAATTTACATCGTAGTCAACATGGAAAGGAATATTCTTTCCTGCGGCAAGTTTTGTTATACGAATTCTACTTGCAGGTGCTTTCAATTGTGTAATTATTTTTTCAAAATAACTTCCTGTGTAATCTTCGGTAGGAATATTATAAAGATGTTCTTCTCTTCGTCTTAATCTTTCTTTGATATTTGTAGTATGTGGCAATATTTTACTAGGCGTTGTAAGATTAATTTGTTCAAAGTTATCATACACTTGACTAACAAGTTCCATATGATTATCGCACAACATAGGATTTGCTGTTCTAACATCTACAAATTTTTCTGCAAGTTTATCACAAGCAGATTGTAATTCTTTTAGATCGATATCTAAATTGTAGTTATGAATACTAGGTAAGTTTTTCTTGTTCATTGTAACATCCTGCTAGGCAAAGTCTTGCTATATCTTTGCTACGTCTAAATTTTTTATATATTTCCTTGGTGCTTGTAGCAAGCCAAACACTATCGCTAGGAACTATATCAAGCTCTGTACATAATTCTGTTTGTTTATTATACAATGAATTAAAAACAAAGTCAATATCAAAATTACTTATTATTTTCTCTGCAACTACATTTGCATAGTAATTATAATATTTTGCACTATGCGTTAATGCTTCTAATCTAGGATCAGGTTGTCTAGTAAAATACCAGCCTGTTCTAACATTGCGTATACCAAATGATTTAGATAAACTATAAAATACATATTCTACATTTTTTTCTATCTTTATTTCTTCAATTTCTGTACTACCTACATATGCTAAATCTAATGCAACTGCACCTGTATTAGGTATTTGTTTGAAGTTGCCATCTATACTACTAGGTACACTCATATACTTTATTGCATCGTCGTAAGGACTGCCTCGTGTTACTACCCATTGATAATCACCTTCGTCCATATAAATTGTTCTATGCTCCTTTGCCATCCACCAATTCAATCCTTCGGTGATTCCATTCATAGGATATACGTAAAAATCTGACAAATCTATCACTGGTTTTAACCACTGTACAATGTTTGTAGAGTACTGTAAAACACCGTCTAAATCGCATTTTAAGGGCCCTACAGCGTGGTTTACTTCATTTAGTACGTTTGTCCTTACTGCTGTACTTTGAGCTAAAATAAGGTCGTTATAGCGAGTGATCATAGTGTATTCTGTCTTGTGTTTTGTACCAAAAAGTTGCTCTTAATAGTTGTCTTTCAACGCTATCTGGTACACCGTGATCGCGTCTATGCACACCTGTAAGTTGGTCTGCAATAACAATATCTGTTTCTTTCCATTCGTGTACATAATGATATTTTTTATCATGTAGTAAATCTTGTTTTAGTGTATTGTAAATATCTAATGCATCATCTACTGGTTTGTAATCTTGATCCACTAGATTTTGTATATTCATATAATTAAAAAATAAGCCTTCTGCACCTACAGGATGCTTTGGTACTAACCTATTGTATCCTTCATATTGATGCCTACCTTTTTTGTATAAATGCTTGTTTGCAGGATCAAAGTTTACAGCATTGTAAATAGTTTGCGTTTTGGCATTTTCATTAATTTGATGGTTGAGATTATGATCTAAATCTCCTTCTGCTTCGCCAGCAAGAGCTTGACCATCTAATCCTGCTCTATGCATATTAATAAATCTGTTTTCAAAAGTTTTACTTTCGTCCCATGTCCATTGTGTATATAATGTCCTATAGTATTCTTTAATATCTTCCGGTAAAGTTTTAAAGTAAGGCACAGTATTTGAATAAGTTGTCGGACTACATTCTCCGCTACCTGTTGGAATCTTATCACCATAAATGCAAACAACTTCATGACTGTCCTGTGTGTACAAAATATTGCTGTGCCAATCAATGTCGTGTTTTCCAAACAATCCTTCATGTCCGTGATCGTCAACTGCTTGGTTATTCACACGCCAAAAAATAGGAAACTCAGGATGAGCACACCAAACTTTAGGATGCTGATGATAACCTAGGTCTAATAAAAAGTCGTTGTATTGTGATAAACTCATACCGTGATCACGCATTACTACAATACCAACATCTTTTAATAATTTGACTATTTCATTTCTATCTGTACTTTTAGTAAAGGCTACAATTTCGCTCATTTAATTCTCCAATAAGTGTTCTAAATCTTGTTTGAACTGTATCGTACAACTTACTCTTGGAAAGTTGTTGTGATAAACATGTACCTGATGAGGTTCTAAAACACGCATCGCAACAGGTTTGTTTAGTACAAAACTATCTACTTCTTTTAAATTTGTTGTATCTACAGCATTATAACTTAGCCCATTAGTTTGCTTGCCCTTTTCTATAATTTTTGTTTTTTCAAAATATTTTGTTTCAGTATTTTCACAATTCATAATAGGAAAATTTACACGCACTGGTTTTTCAACAGCATCAATATGCACACTTCCTTCACTTTTATGTGATACAAATATTCCTGCAAATTCTATATCCCATTCAAATATATCTTTAATGTGCGGAAAGTTTTCTAGTAACCAGTCTGTTGCAAGTCGCCAGCTACCTTGTCCTTGTTCTATTAAGTGTGGATTTTCTAAAAGATAATTTTTTATTTCTTTTGCAATATCTTTGGTGTTTATGTCTAAATATGTATAATATTTCATCTAGCACTCGCTTCATGATGGTCTTTGTGATTGCCTTCCCAAGGAGCAATCAAGTTAATCCATAAATTATTAATAGGACCCTCTGCATCATGACCCCATAAATTTAATGCACCAAAACCAAAATAAGCAAGTGAGTATATTATTCCTAAAACAATAAGTGCTTTAGGACCAAAGATAAGTGTAAGTAGAATTGCGTTTGCAATATAGATTATATGTCTGTGTTTATGGAAAAATACTACCCTAGGATTTATGATCATGTCTTTGATGTATTTTCTTGGAATACTATCAACACGCCATAAACTAAAAAGTATTTTCCACCATGGCTGATATTTTTTACTATGTGGGTCTTTTGGTGTATCTGAATGTGCATGATGCATACGATGTACACCTACCCAGCCTAAAGGACTACGCCCTCCACATAATAGTCCGCAGTATAACATAACAACTTCTTGCAATGGCGTTGCTTTAAATTCTTTGTGTGAAAAGTAACGATGGTAACCATATGTTATGCCAATAGATACTATTAGCATATATGCAATGTATGAGAACAATATTAGATATAGAGCTTCCATACTAATACTTATCTTAACCTAGTGTTATATTATATTAGATTGGCCCAAGCACCATTTTCATAGCCTTGGAATTTATTAGTTGTAGTGTTGTAAACGATCATTCCGTTTGCACCTGTTAATGCGTTGATAGCAGTTTGATCCATGTTTCCTAACATTAATTCTTCAGTGAGCTTGGCATTACCAGCAACATGTAGTTTAGCAGTTGGTTGGAAAATACCAAAGCCAAATCTTACTATGCCGCCACCAAGGCCGCTGTTGTTGTTCATCATAAATGTATTTGCTTCTGGGAATGAACCTGAGTCGTTGTCAACAATCATATAGATTGACTGTCTACCACCTGCAATTTTTGCTTCAGGTTGTAATCCGCCTGTATCGCTTCTACTAAAGAAAATTTCACCTCTGTCTGATGTTTGTCCTGACATGTCAACAGTGCCTGTTGCAACCAAATCAAGTGCAACTTCGCTTGCACGTTTTACAGAAAGTTTAACTGCTGTAGAATTTATTTCATCTGCACTAACACCTGTTACATTAATTGTTTGTGCAGTACTATCAAAAATCTTTGTACTATCTTGCGCTACTAAATCACCTTCAATATCACCTACAAATCTATCTGCTGTAACTGTACCAATGTTAATAACGGAAGCCGCTCTAGTTGGACCAGGAGTCATAATTGCTTCTAAATTTACTGCTGATATAGTTTCTGCTTGTAAATCACCTGCAAATACAGTACCTGCTGTAACAGTTGATGCATCACCATCTGCACCTGATGAAACAATTACATCTCTGTTAGATGCAACTAGGTTGCCTTTAAATTCACCATTAGTTGTATCAACAAGTATTGTACTATCATCTTGAATAACATCGCCATTGATACTAATTTCATATGTTTGACCTTCTACGATGCCGGTACCGCCGCCACCCGTACCTGATATTGCTACCCAATTCGAACCGTTGTATACCTTAAGTGATTTACTTGGATCATCAAATACTACTTGTCCTAAAGCAGAGTCAGTGCCATGTGAAGTATAATCTGCTGAATTAAACACAGGCAATTGAAGAACAGTTTTTTGTCCTGTTGCTGTACCATATGTGTTTGTATCTAAGTTTACTTCAAATAATTTAGTTCCACCTACTTGTGCAACATTGAAGTTTGCATCTGTGCCAGGTCGTATGCTTACGTTTGGTGTACCATCAGTAGATGTAATGTAATAATTTTTTAAATCCATATTCTGGTTAAGTTCAAATTGTGCTTGAACTGGTGCACCAAAATTTACTTTGCCACCTGCAACTGAAATTGTTGTACCGCCTAAATCGATACTTGTTCCTGAAAGATATAGATCGCGGAATCTATTGCTTGCGGAGCCTAAATCATAAGCAATATTTGCGTCTGGAACAATGTTACCTTTTACAGTACCGTCTAGGTTGATTGAACTACTAATTGTGTCTACAAGTATTGTACTATCATTTCCGTACAAACTTTCTTTATCTGCACTACCTGGAACAAATGCTGATCCGTCCCATTGTAATACTTGTCCTATTGCTACACCACTGATATCTACATCTGTAAGTGTGCCTATGCTACCTAGTGCCGAATCAATAGCTACACCCCCTAGTGTCGACCCGTCACCTACAAATACCTTTTTAGTATCGGTAGTGTAAACAAGTTCGCCCTCTAGGAACGTAACCGCTTGTCTTTCGGCATCAGTACCGCGTCTTAATCTTAAACTCATTTATGGCTCCTGATATTCAATATATATATTCTTACTACAGTATTTATCACTGTTGTCATCTAACTGTATATTACTATTTCCGCTTTTTTAAGAACTGCTTAGTGCGTTTTTCGATGTCTTTACGCACCTTTTTGACGTCAACTCTAAAGTCAATATTAATTATAGAGTCTTCATATTCGCGGAACATAGCTTCTAAACCATAGTCTCCATCAGGGTTTGCTTTGATTTTGTCTGTTATCTCAATGACCCATATTTTGCCGTTATCAAAGTGGACAGTTACGGCTTGGAGATATTGCAAAGGCACTGTATGTATTTCAATGTCTTTGAATACCTCCGGCCAGTGTGAGATTACGTTTTGAGAAAGTTTGCTTCTGCTATTCTTCGACACTTTCTTTCACTTTGCTTTTCCTCTTTGTAGGAACAAGCTCCTCTGCTTGCTCTCTAAGACGCTTTGCTTCTTTGAACAAAGAGTCAGCTTGTGAACGATATTGTGCCGCAAGTTGTTCATCAGTAATAGGTGATTCACCTGCTACTGGTGTTGCATCTTCTACAATATTTGTTGTAGTTGGTGCTGGTTGTGGTGCTACTTCTGCCGGATTTGCTACTGCAAGATCTGCTACGGTTACACCTTTTTGTTCTGCAATAAGCTCGTTTAGCTCTTTCAAGTTCATACGAGTTTGATTGTTTGGCGTCATTTCTACAATTTCGGTAGGTACTTTTGTAAGTTTACCTGTTGTATGAAATCCAGCCAGCATGTTACGACCATCTTGTAGTTGTGCTCTAGCCATTGCATTAGCTAAATGATCTTCAGTTTGACCAGCATTACTTTCAACTAACTTAATAAGTTCGTCGTGGTCTGCCGCATCTAAACTTTCAGTATGGACAACTAGACAGTTGTCTGGATCATCTGGAAGCACTCTGTAAGCTACAATTAGTTTTCTATTGTTAGTAGTCAATCTACCAACATGTTTTAAGTCAGCCATTATTTTGCTCCTTCTGAAGGTTCCTTAGGTTGATTTTGGGAAACTGCATTTAAGAAAGCTTCAAGTTTGTTATAAACTGTACCAACACTTAACATTTCGTTGGCTTTGAATGCACCACGTGTTGTAGCAACATCAATAACAGTTTTCAACCCTGCAAGATCTTGAATAGTTAATTCAATACCTTTACCTGGAGCAGTTTCCGGTGCTCCTGCTGGTGCAGTTGTTTCAACTTGAGTTTCAGGTTTCTTTTCTGTTTCACTCATAAACGTTTCTCCTATATTAATAGTTATACCAGAATATTTATTTGTATCGTAAATGTGGACAGGCAATATTGAAATAGGATAGTTCTTTACCCTCTTCAAAGCCTACTTTTATGATGTTTTGTCCGTTTTTACCCAGTGTTTTGCCTACATAGAATCTGCCTTTAAGGTTATCTTCTATCCATGTATTCATGGCGCCTTCTAAATTATACTTCAATTCTATCTGAGTATATTGGAAGTGTGGCGGAGCAACGGGCATTGCTCTCGCATTGAATAAGTCTAGTGCATTTGGATTTTTAAGCCGATTTCTCATAATGAGCAGTTACTCCAAATGGTGCTTGTAAATTTTTATCTCTGTTACTGTGGATAACAAAAATAGTATCACAGTAATCATCATCGCCCCAACTGTCCCATGTATAGCCGTCTGTAAACATAATTAGTTTTTTAGGTCGGATATCTTTATCTTTCATATAGTTCCAGTTACACATAAAATCTGTGCCGCCGCCGCCTTTTACTTTGTAGTCGTCAATTTGTTTACCACCATCTGCACTGAAATCTTCTTCATTGTATACAGCAGTATCAAAACACCAAATCTTAACATTGTACTCTTTGTACTCGTCCATAATACCTTTTACTTCACCAAGAAAATCTTTTGCCTGATCATCACCTATTGAACCGCTCATATCAATGCTAACACAAATATCAATAGTCTCATCAAAATTCATACCAGGAAGGATTGCACCAGTGTGCCAACCTTTACGTGAAGGACGAGCAAAAGTATAATCATTTCTAATTGTACTTTGAATTTGTTGTCTAAGCAATTCTCTCCAATTCATTTTAGGTTCGGTAAGTTCTTTAATCATTCTTTCAATACCAGCAGGAACATTACCAGCGCCAGCACTTTGAGCAGATGAAATCATGTTTTCTTTTATTTCATCACGGATTTTACGAAGTTCATCTTTTGAATATTTAGGCTTACCTTTAGAAACTTTGTTACCATTTTTATCTTCGCCTTCTTGATTACCTTTGCTATCTCCTTCGCCATTATCATCTAAGTCTAGATGTTCGTCAAGCAATTCCCCAAGTTGTTTTAATTCTTCTTCATCATACTTGTTGAAAATATCATCGTATACTTCTTCTGATGTCCAGCCATCATATTTAAAGTCTTGGAAACAATCTACTAATTTAGGCTTTTCACCAATACCATCTCTTACAAGCAGATTGTTTACAATGTAATCTGCTGAGATGTTATAAACCATAGGATCACGGTCACCTCTACGCCCTAAATGATCAAAAACACAATGTAAAATTTCGTGTGCTACAACAAACTCAATTTCTTTCTTGTCCATAGCGGCAAAAAATTGGGTGTTGTAGTATAAGTTTCTGCCGTCAACTGCGGCTGTAGGGCACCAATCATCTGCGGCAAGTACACGCAGTCTAGTAGCCATGTTACCAAAGAACGGATGTCTAAGAAGTAGTCCTACACGAGCAACAATAATGTCATCTAACACCTGAACACGCATTTCTTCAAGTTGTTCGGGTGTAATATTAGGATCCGGAGACCAGTGTTTTTTACCTTCTACATTATATATTGGTTGTGTCATTGTGCCATGTCCTTTGTAATTACAGTATTTAATATAACAAAATTATGCATATTTGTCAACTAAAATGGTAAAAGGGGCACTAGGCCCCTTTTACTCTTATGAATTTGCGGCTTGTATATATTTGCCAAACCGCTCATGGAACTCATCAAAACACTCAACTTCATCTGGATCGATTGGAAGTTGATATTGAGTAATAGCTACCTTAATACCCATTACAACAAGTTCAGTTTCAAAGTTGTCCATAGCAAACCGCAGGAAGTTATTAACCATGTCATCAAACTTCTTGTCAGCTTTATCAGCGGCCTGTTTGAGTTCATAGCAGAGTGAAACAGTCAAGGAATACATGGCACTGATTTCTTGAGTTTTCAACTCTTTAACTTTTCCTGCAAGTATGTCTGTTGGATTAGGTAATTGTGACGCAACTTTACGGTGCGCCATAAATTTGACAGCCAACCCTTCTCCAACTGCACCACTTACCAAATCGGTAGTGGTTGCTTCGTCCTCATCGTCTTCAAGCAGTTCTGAAACAAACGACCAACTACGTGGTGTTGCAAAAGAACGTGAAGGACTCTTAGGATCGAAATCGTATAAATCTTTCTTAGCAAACTGCAAGTAACCTACAACATCTGCATGTTGATTGTTTGCTACAGCCCACTCAAACCAATCATCAAAGCTCACAGCCATTTCTAAGTGTACAAATCTGTTAGCAAGCGGAGCAGGCATTCTGTAAGTAACACCTTTATCTGCTTCTCTGTTACCAGCCGCAACAATAAGAACATTGTCAGGCAGTACATATTGTCCTACTCTACGATTAAGAATTAACTGATAGGCCGCCGCTTGTACTGCTGGCGCCGCAGAATTCATTTCGTCTAAGAACAAAATAATCCATTTATGTTTTTTAGCAGTCTTCGCATCTGGAAGTTCTGCTGGCGGTGCCCATACCATCTTGTTGTCATTGGCCGCATAATACGGAATGCCTTTGATGTCTGTAGGCTCCCAAAGTGAAAGTCTTACATCGATAACTAGAGCTTCAAGCTCGTTACCAATTTGGTGAATAATGTCCGACTTACCAATACCTGGAGGTCCCCAAATAAAGAGTGGACGTTGCTTTTTAAAAGCTCTGTGAATTGATTTTTTAGCCTGGTTTGGGCTAACTGTGCGAATTGCTACTGCTTCCATGTTGTATTCCCTTCTTTGTTAATCAGTGCCTTTGTTTAACTTATGCTACTAATATAACAAACTATTGTCAGAAAGTCAACCTATTTTGGAATCTTTTTCTTGTCTTTTTATCGCTTTATTAAGTCCGTATTTCTTGACATCTCCGCTAAAAAGGTGCAATTCGACTGCTTTCTTTTCTTCTGTAACGGTTATTCCATATTTGCCAAGCCAATAAGGACAATCAATAAATTGATCTAACCAAATAATGGTTTGTGTTGTTAATTGAAAATCTTGAGGAAATGGTACATCATATGTTGATATATCCAATTTTTCTTGTAAGAAAGTTATGCCTTCATCTGTAAGACGTAATCCACCTGTTTCTTTTGAACGCATGTTTTGCCACCACACTGGCATATATTCACGCATACTTGCTTCTGTAATTGCAATGCCTGCATTTTTCAAGAAGATTTTAGTATACGTCTCTTTCCAGTTCATTCTTTAACTTCTTCACCTGAAGTTAACATTACAACTTTGAAGTCTTGAACATCAAACATATCGTTTAGTTTTTTTGCTAGATTGTGTGCATGACCTGGATTAGAAAAACTTGTTTTCTTATATTTAGGTCCTGGATAATTTGTAAGCATATTAGAGCTTTTTAAATTAAAAGGTTTATTCTTATAGAAGACTGCCCATATAGCTTCTGCATCTAATACTTGCTCGCTTCTATAGGTCTTTTTATTTACAAATTCTAATAATACAGTAGGCTTCGGTCTACTCATATGCGTAATTCCTTAATATTATATACGCATATATTTATCTCTTTTTTGAGGTTATATTACCACTTATTGCCGCCGTCCATTTGTACTTCTACAGTATCTTCGGCAGTATTTGCATTGTCTGTTACAAGTTTTTCTAGATCGCCGTGCAGTCTACTCATAACTACACCTAATGTAAATGCAAGTGCTTTTGCTTGTTGAATATTTAATTTTACTTCTCGTGCTTGACCTGCATCGGCACTCTTAACAGTGTTAATAAAATTTTGTATACTTGAAGTGTTAAGAGGCTCTGTTGACACGTGATAACTCCTGACGCATTTCAATATCAGTCTTAAAAGGACCTCTATATTCATAACGTTCTAATGTAATTAATTTAGGACAAAAACTTTTTACCCAACCTTTTTCAAAACGAATACAATAGTATCCTGCACAATACAAACTCTTTGATTTGTTGCTTTTGCTAAACAAAGGAAGTTTTCTTTGTACATCATAAAGTTCATTAAAAGGTTCACAACTAGTTGGATAGTCATGTACGTTAAATTCTTTTGTTTCTACTTTATTATCAACAGCACTCCAACTGATTTTACCCAAATGTTTTTTCAGTTGATTCATTGTTGGAAATACAGTTGTGCCTCTATTGCAAGAATAAGTGTAACACTCATCGCTTGCACTCACTGTACCAATGTTCTTGCCGTTTTCTTCAACGATCCAGAACTTGTCTTTTAAGACTTCTTTAGCATTTACAGTCATTGTGGATACCTCGCTTGTAGTGGTTGTGCATATTGTTGTGCTTGGTCTGCAATACGTTGCATATCCCATTTAGCACAAAACTTCATTAATCTCATACCAACCTGTGAAATATCTTTAGGTTGGACTTCTTGAATAACATTTTGTATCATGTCTTTAACATCATCTGGCTGTGCAGACAAGTCGCAAAGTGTAACATTGCGATTGTAATCATCTAGCACACGATGTTCAACACCTTCATGATCTACCCAACGCTGTAGCATCATGTTATTCCAGTTATAACCTTTTGTATCTTTGTCAGCAAATGCTTCAATAAGGCCTACTTTGTTACGTGTGCCTTTCTTACGTACACCTGGATACGCACTAAAAACATTGTCGCTTGTGTCGCCACGCATACATTTTTCAAACAACATAAATGCAGGATCAGGTGCAGGCTTTGCTTCACCAGTTTTTTTATCTACAACAGGTTTGCCTTTGTCATCAAAGTAACCTTCGTGTGTGATTGTTACATTTTGTACACCATTGTATTGACGTACATTAGGTGCAATAAGTTGTGCAAAGTCACCATCAGTTGAAATAATAACATGACTGTCATTAGGGTGTGATTGTACCCAACCTGCAATCAAATCATCTGCTTCTAAATTAGGATGTTGCATCATTGTGCAATTTGTCTTGCTACCGATAAAGTCTTTGAATTCGTCAAAGATTTCCCAAAATACTTTATCTTCTTCTGCTTGTGCAGGAGTAAGTGCGTCACGTGTTTCTTGACGGTTACGCTTGTAAGGTTCATAAAAGTCTTTGCGCCAACTGCGACCTTCTAAACAAAACACAACATGATCTGCATCAAAGTCGTTCCATGCCTTCTTAATACTGTTCAATGTGATATGAATAGCCATGCCTACTTTGTCGTCTAAGCTACCTCGAACAACGTGCCTTGCTCTAAAAAATGTGTTTGCTGTATCTACTAGTACGTATGTTGCCATAATAATTGCCTATAAAATTCTAATTACACTGTATATTATTACATATAAGTGTCTAGTTGTCAACCTGAAATTCTTCTTCGATGTACCGTTTTAGCTCATGATCACCAACATTTTCTGGTAATTCTTTCTTATAAAACAGTCTATAGCTATCAGAACCATACTTGCCTATGCCGTATAGTTCTGTAGCATCTTCGCCGTCCCAATCTCCGAATTGTTCACTCATACGATAAATTCTTTCTGCTCTAACTTTACGCATACCTAACGGAGCAATTACTTCTTCAATTTGTTTACGTGTTGCATATAATAATGCATCATGTGTAGGCCATCTTCTAAAAAACTCTGGTAGCACTGCTTTTACTTGTTTGCGTCCTGTCTGATTAAGACACATAACACCTACCATGTGTTGCCATACATTTTGTACTTGCTGTTGCACCATTAGATCATCTCTCAACGTAAAACTCCTAATTCTTTGTATGCTGTTTGAATTGATTTAGATTGGTAGTATGCATCTGCTAATGCATTGTGTAAATCGTTTTGAATCTTTTTACGAGGATCTTCTTTGCACATACTAAACAGTGTGCGGCTATCTCTAATTATCCAGAAGTTCCAAGGGATAGGTTTGCTTGCACATCTATACATATCTTCTAAAATAGTATAATCAAAACCGTAACCTTGACCCCAAAGGTTGTCAACACCTACTAACCATTTGTTTATCTTTGTAAGTGCTTCATCAACTGTAATAGCATCTTTCTGGTCAAATGCTTCTTCCATTATTTTAGGATCTTGTTTGCCCCACCATTCTAAAGTGCTATCACTTACTGTACGTCCTAGTCGATCTTGATCATCAACACTTATTTTAAAATACATTTCATCATAAGGTTCGCCATCAGTTAATGGATTAAATTTTACTGCACCTAAACTTAGTACAGTTGCTTGTGGCTTTGTGTCAATAGTTTCAAGGTCGATAGTACCGTGTATCATTTAACTTCGCTTTTACCGTCTTTGAGTGGAACAACATTTATATGGCCTGCTCTTGCATCAGCAGGATCATAACCTTCTTCGTCTAACATTTGTGATACAATAGTTTTAAACCAAGCATCTACAATCTGTTCATTTGTTTCACCTTTGTAGCCAGCATCAAGAAGTTCTTCAATAAATTGATTATTCCAGTCAAGTTCAAAGAATCCGTTGCGGATATTATCTTTATTAACCTGCGTATCTAATACAGCTACCCACGATCTTCCTTCTTTAGTTGCAAGTTCTTTTTCTGCTTGCAATGCCTCCCTACGTTTTTCTTCAGGAGTTTTTTCTGCTGGGGCTTCTTCTTCAATCTTAGGTGTAACACCTATTGCTTGTTTAAGTTTATCCCATTTGCTCATAATAGTCCTTTCTCCCTAAGTTCTTCATCTAAGGGTTTTTGGTCATCTTTTCTATTTACTGCCTCATATGAAGGATAACCTTTTTCATATACAGGAGAATTTTCTTCTTTTGCCTTTTGTGTCATTTTAAGTTCCCCAGGCATTTCCGAATAAGCTGATGTGGAGTCTTGGTGTGAAGCGCCAACCTCGCTCCATACATGCTTCGGCGACTTCTTTAACATTGAGGTTATACTC
>MDTC01097770.1_pt1 | contig 17884 bp, 18 predicted proteins | sample 811181 | NCBI WGS metagenome assembly MDTC01 (sample SAMN05326644, study PRJNA326480) | marine metagenome | isolation source: seawater | place: Pacific Ocean: North | collected 2011
AAGGGCAGTAAAAACTGCCCTTTTTGAATTTTTGTTTGAGATTAATGGGGATTACATTCCCATGCCACCCATGCCACCCATTCCGCCCATTCCGCCCATTCCGCCACCCATTGGAGGCATAGCGGCACTAGCATCTTTTTCTTCTGGTTTGTCTGCAATCATTGCTTCAGTGGTAATTAATAGTCCAGCTATAGACGCAGCATCTTGTAATGCTGATCTTACAACTTTTGCAGGATCAATAATGCCTTTTGAAAACATATCTACGTACTCTTCATTTTGAGCATCGTAACCTTGAGAGGCTTTTTTACCTTCAATTAGTTTTCCTACAATAACAGCTCCATCCACTCCGGCGTTTGCAGTAATTTGTCTTACAGGTGCTTGAAGAGCTTTTTTGACTATTTCTACCCCAGCTTTTTGATCGTCTCCTTTAACTTTTAGACCATCAAGTTCTAGTGAAGCATAAAGTAATGCGCATCCTCCACCAATAACTACTCCTTCTTCTACAGCAGCTCTTGTAGCGTTCAATGCGTCTTCAACTCTATCTTTTCTTTCTTTAACTTCAACTTCCGTAGCTCCACCGACTTTAATTACAGCGACACCACCGGCTAGTTTTGCCAATCTTTCTTGAAGTTTTTCTTTATCGTAATCAGATGTAGTTTCATTAATTTCAGATCTAATTTGATTACATCTAGCTTCTATGTCAGATTTTTTTCCTTCACCTGCTACAATTGTACTGTTTTCTTTATCAATTTTAACTTTTTTACAAGATCCAAGGTCTCCAATTTTAACACCTTCTAACTTAATTCCTAAATCTTCAGAGATTACTTGTCCACCAGTTAATATTGCAATGTCTTCTAACATAGCTTTTCTTCTATCTCCAAATCCTGGTGCTTTAACAGCTACAACTTTTAATCCACCTCTCAACTTATTTACCACAAGTGTTGCAAGGGCTTCCCCCTCAACATCTTCTGAAATAATCATTAATGGTCTGTTGGCTTGTACAACTGACTCTAATAAAGGAACCATTGGTTGTAAATTTGCTAATTTTTTTTCAACTAAAAGAACCAAAGGGTTTTCTAACTCTGTAGTCATTTTTTCAGTATTAGTCACGAAGTATGGGGATAGATACCCTCTATCAAATTGCATGCCTTCCACAACATCAAGTTCAGTTTCAACTCCCTTAGCTTCTTCAACTGTTATAACTCCTTCGTTACCGACTTTTTGCATAGCTTTAGAAATCATATCTCCAATTGATTTTTCACCATTTGCTGAAATAGTTCCGACTTGTGCCACTTCTTCATTAGCTTTTACTTTTTTAGCTGACGATTTTAATTTTTCTATTACATGTTCAACAGCTTTATCAATACCTCTTTTTATATCCATCGGATTCATTCCCGCAGTTACATATTTCAATCCTTCTGTAACAATTGCTTGAGTTAAAATAGTTGCAGTTGTCGTCCCATCACCAGCATTGTCATTTGTTTTGCTAGCAACTTCTTTAACCATTTGAGCACCCATATTTTCAAATTTATCTTCAAGTTCTATTTCTTTGGCTACAGAAACACCATCTTTCGTAGTTCTTGGAGCCCCATAAGATTTGTCCATCACAACATTTCGACCTTTAGGTCCCAATGTTACTTTTACGGCATTAGCTAAAGTATTAACTCCATTAAGCATTTTTGTTCTAGCTTCCGTACTGAATTTGATTATTTTTGCCATTTTTCCTCCGTTTGTTTAAATTTATTTTTTGCTTTTTGAGACGCCCATTATGTCAGATTCTTTCATAATGCTATATTCTTTTCCGTCTATTTTAACTTCTGTACCTGACCACTTGCCAAATAATACTATATCACCGACATTGACATCTAGAGGGGAGATTTTTCCATCCTCATTTTTTGCTCCAGGACCTACTGCAACAATTTCACCTTCCTGAGGCTTTTCTTTAGCTGTATCAGGAATGATAATTCCTCCAGCAGTTTTTTCTTCACTATCTAGTACCTTAATTAAAACCCTGTCGTGTAATGGTCTAAATTTCATATATTTCTCCTGTAAATTTGTTTGTAGGCTTGATATGGTATGTTTTATTAAAATTTCAAGTAGTTAAATTATAAAAAGCAAAAAAAGCCTTATATTGCTATATTTTGGTAACTTTTCTATAAAATGAAAAAGGACAAATAAAATTGAGAAAACTAGATAATTTAAAAGAAATTTTTCACTCTTATGAAGCCTTCCTAATAGATCTTTGGGGAGTAATGCATAATGGTATCGAACTGTACCCTGGTGCCATAGAGGCTATAGAGAATTTACATAAAAAAAATAAAAGAATTATTTTTCTATCTAATGCTCCTAGGCCAAGCGCTACAGTAATCAAATATTTAAAAAAATTGAACATGGATGACAAGTATCTTGATAATGTATTCACTTCAGGTGAAGCAGCATTAAGAGCAATCAAGCTTGAGAAGCATGGAAAAAAATTTTATCACTTAGGTCCTGAAAAGGATCAATCTTTGTTTATGGGGCTAGAAAGAAACAATACTACCCTCGTGGATTGTGACTATATTTTGTGTACAGGATTATTTGACAAAACCATGGACAATTTAGAATATTACTCTAATTTGTTAAGTAAATTTACTTCAAAAATTTTTATTTGCACAAATCCAGATCTAACAGTACACAAAGGTGAAATAGAAGAGTATTGCGCAGGCACGGTTGCTTCAATTTTTCAAAAGCTAGGAGGAAAAGTTATTTATTATGGAAAGCCATACGAGGAAGTTTATAAAATGTGTCTTATAAACGATCAAAAAACATTAATAATTGGAGACAATTTAAGAACAGATATTAAAGGAGCAAATAATTTAAAACTAGACTCTATTTTTATTTCAAACGGAGTACATAGAGGAGAGTTTAAAAATGAAAATGAGTTAAAAAATTTATTAAATAAATATAATGTAGAAGTAAATTTTTATCAGTCAAACTTAAAGTGGTAAAATGAAAATATATAAAAATTTAAACATTGAAAATAAATTTAAAAAATCTGTGCTAGTAATTGGAAATTTTGATGGTGTTCATACAGGTCATCAAAAAGTTTTACAAAAAGCAAAAGAATTAGCAAAAAAAAATAAAACAAAAGTTGGCTTGATGAGCTTTGAGCCTATACCAAGAATGTTTTTTAACAAAAGTCTTAAAAATCATAGAATTAATTCTTTAAGTCAAAAAATATTTTATTTAAAAAAAAATAATTTAGATTTCTTCATAATCAAAAAATTTAATAAGAAATTTTCTCGAATTGAGTATCAAAGTTTTGTTAAAGAAATAATGTATAAAAAACTAAAATGTAAATATATATTTGTAAGTAAAAATTTTAAATTTGGTAAAAATAGAGGAGGAAATGTAAAAAAATTAAAACTATTTGAAAAGAAATATCACTATAAAACTTTAATTGTCCCTCCCGTTAAAAAAAATAAAAAAGTAATATCTTCTACGATTGTCAGAAAATTAATTTCAAAAGGAAGAGTGACAGAAGTAGAAAATATTTTAGGAAGACCTTGGTCAATTATTGGAAAAGTTATTAGAGGAAAACAAAGAGGAAGAAAAATTGGCTTCCCTACATGCAATCTGGATATCGGAGGATATGTTTTGCCAAAGTTGGGAGTTTATTCTGTTAAAATCAAAGGAAATACTTTTTTTAAAAAAGGTATCGCAAATATAGGTTATAGACCCACTTTTAGAGGAAAAAAATTACTATTAGAAGTTAATATATTTGGAATAAGCAAAAATCTATATAATAAAGAATTAGAAATATTTTTTTATAATTTTATAAGACCAGAAAAAAAATTTAAAAATTTAAACGAATTAAAAAAACAAATAAATATTGATATAAAAAATTCAAAAAAATAAATGTCCAAAGAAAACATAAATTTACCTAAAACTGCTTTTTCCATGAAAGCAAACTTGCCAAATAAAGAGCCAGAAATACTCTCTAATTGGGAAAAAAATAATTTATATGAAAAAATTAGAAAAAATTCAAAAGGAAAAAAGAAATTTATACTTCACGATGGACCGCCTTATGCAAATGGCCACATACATATGGGCACAGCTTTAAATAAAATTTTAAAAGATATGATAATAAAATTTCATCAAATGAACGGTAAAGATTCAATTTATGTTCCTGGTTGGGATTGCCATGGATTGCCAATAGAATGGAAAATAGAAGAACGATATAAAAAAAAGAAAAAAAACAAAGATGAGATTCCAATAAAAAATTTTAGAAAAGAATGTAGAGACTTTGCTAAAGAATGGATAGAGATCCATATTCAAGAATTTAAAAGATTGGGAGTTACTGGGGATTTTAAAAATTATTACTCTACTATGAGTTTTGAAGCTGAGGCGCAAATTGTAAGAGAACTAGGTAAGTTCCTTTTAGATAAAAGTTTATACCAGGGTTTTAAACCAGTCTTATGGTCTACCGTTGAGAAAACAGCTTTAGCAGATGCGGAAGTAGAATATTTAGATCATACTTCAAACACAATATTTGCTGCATTTAAAATAAAAAATACAGATAAAGACTTTTTAAAAGATGCAAATGTAATTATTTGGACCACAACTCCTTGGACAATTCCTACAAACAAAGCTTTAGCTTATAATCAAAGTATTGAATACTCAGTAGTTGAAATTGATAATTTAGAAAATTTTAAAGAAAAAAAAATTATAGTTGCCACCAATCTTTTGGAGTCAATTATGCAGTCTTGTAAAATTGAAAAATACAAAATTATTAAAAAGTTTAATGGATCTGATTTTTTTGGAACATCATGTAGCCACCCATTTTTAAAAATAGGTTACGACCATGAAATTCCTATGCTTGAAGCTAGATTTGTTAATTTAGAACAAGGCACAGGAATAGTACATTGTGCTCCCAGTCATGGACCAGATGATTTTAATTTATGTTTAAAAAATAATATTTCATCAAAATATACTGTTGACAACGCAGGCCTTTATACTAAAGAAGTTCCTAATTTTACTGGAATTCATATTTTTAAAGCTGATCCAATAGTTATAGAAAAATTAAAGAAGGAAAAAAAATTATTAGGTAATGATAAACTTCAACATAGTTATCCTCACTCATGGAGATCTAAAGCTCCACTAATTTATAGAGCAACACCGCAGTGGTTTATTTCAATGGAAAAAAACTCTCTTAGAGAAAAAGCTATTAAAGCTATTAATCAAACTAATTTTTATCCTAAAAAGGGGAAAGAGAGATTAATGTCTATGGTTGAGGGAAGACCTGACTGGTGTGTTTCTAGACAAAGGGTTTGGGGTGTTCCGCTTCCCATATTTATTAATAAAAAGACAAAAGAACCTTTAAGAGATCAAAAAATTATAAACCGAATTGCTGAAATTTATGAAAAAGAAGGTTCTGATTGCTGGTTTGATGATGATTCAAAAAGATTTTTAGGAAAAGATTACAAATCAGAAGATTATGAAAAACTAAGCGACATAGTAGAGGTATGGTTTGATAGTGGCTCAACTCATAGTTTTGTTTTAGAAAAAAGAGAAGATTTAAATTGGCCAGCAGATATGTATTTAGAGGGATCTGATCAACATAGAGGCTGGTTTCATTCTTCTCTACTGGAGTCTTGTGGAACAAGAGGTAGGGCACCATACAATAGTATTTTATCACATGGGTTTGTTGTAGATGGAAAAGGGTTAAAAATGTCAAAATCAACTGGCAACGTTATTTCCCCAGAAGATATTTTAAAGAATTTTGGTGCTGACATATTAAGAGCTTGGGTGGCCTCTTCGGATTATGCCGAAGATTTAAGAATTGATAAGACTATATTATCGCAACATGCAGAGTCTTATAGAAAGATTAGAAACACCTTCAGGTTTATTTTAGGAAATATAAAAGATAACTTTGAGAAACAAGATTTTGAAAATATAGATATAAGTTCTTTACCAGAATTAGAAAAATATATTTTACACAAATTATTTTCTATAAGTAAATCTGTTGAAGAAAATTTAAATAACTATAATTTTCATAAACTATACAAAGAATTACTAAATTTTTGTGCGTTAGATTTATCTTCTTTTTATTTTGATATAAGAAAAGATGTACTTTATTGTGACAGTTTAAATTCTAAGAAAAGAAAAGATTGTGTGATTGTTTTAAATCTAATACTAGAATGCCTATTAAAATGGTTTGCACCAATTTTTGTATTTACAACTGAAGAGATATATTTACTAGTTAATAAAAAAAAAGAAAGTATTCACGAGCTTGCTTTTCCAGCAATACCCAATTCATGGAAAAATGAAAAATTAAATGAAAAGTGGAAATTATTATTTAAAATTAAACAAGATGCAAATATCGCAATTGAGCAAAAAAGATCAAGCAAAGAAATCGGCTCAAGTCTAGAGGCAGAAATAGAGATAAAAACAAATTCAACTAAATTTGAATTAATGGAGGGTTTAGATTTAGCTGAATATTTTATTACATCAAAAGCCAAAAAAATTAAAAATAAAAGTAATGAGGAGGAGGACAGGATTACTGTAAGAAAAACTCAAGGTAAAAAGTGTCCTAGATGTTGGAAGGTACTAGAAAATGCATGCGAAAGATGTGAAAAAGTCATTAAAGAAATGGCGCTTTAAATGATTGATATAAAAAAGTTATTTTTTTTTAATATTCTAAATAAAACAAATTTAGTAAGTCTAATTATAATTTTAACACTGTTCTTTGCCGATAGAATTACAAAAAATCTAATAATTAATAATCAAGAGTTTTTAAGTAGATCTGTATACATAAATGATTTTTTAAATTTTGAACTTGTTTGGAATACGGGTATTGGATTTGGTCTATTTAGCCTAGAGGCTAATTTATTGTATCATTTTATAACACTTTTAATATTTACAATCATCATGATTTTAATCTATTTAATATATTTGAATAGAATTAATAATAAATTTTTTTTTTCAATGATTATAGGAGGTGGATTAGGAAATATTTATGATAGATTAATTTATCATGCTGTGCCAGACTTTATAGACTTACATTTTAATCAATACCATTGGTTTACATTTAATTTAGCTGATATATTTATTACTGTAGGAATTATAGTAATTTTGATGAGAGACATAGTAAAAGAATGATGAAAAAATATTTTATACTAATAATAACTGTCACCTTTTTTACCACTAGCTGCGGATCAATTAAAGAAGCCGGGAAAGTTTTAAGAAATGAAAAAGTTCGATCCACAGATGAGTTTTTAGTTAAAAAAAATAATCCGCTCACGGTTCCCCCGAATTATAAAGATCTACCAGCGCCCAAAAGTGAAATAAAAAGTGAAAATAAAGATTTAGATATTGAAAGAATCTTTGACGAAGAAATCAAAATTGAAAAATCAAAAGATAGCCAGGTAGAAAAAATGATTTTAAATGAAATTAAAAAATAACATTACTTTCAAAAATAATTTTTTTAATAAATCAAATAAAAAAAATAATAAAAAAAATATATTTCAGAAGTTAAATAAATATATCAATCAGCAAAATTCACCTCTAGATTTTTTAAGCACAAAAAATTCTTTACAGTTAAATATTAAAAAATTAAATAAATTTAAAAAGTTTAAAACTATTGTAATTTTAGGAATGGGAGGGTCAATTTTAGGTGCAAAGTCTATATACTCTATATTTGAAAAAAAAATTAAAAAAAAATTTATTTTTATTGACAATATAGAAAATGAAAAAATTCAAGTAATAAATAAATATTATAAAAAAAGTTTATTTATTATTGTTTCAAAATCAGGAGAAACCATTGAGACATTAACTAATTTGAATGCTTTATCTAATGTTATTTTAAAAGCTGAGAACACAATAGTGATTACAGAAAATACAAATAATACATTAAATAATTTTGCTATAAAAAAAAATATTTATAGAATTTCTCATAAAAATTTTATAGGTGGACGCTATTCGGTATTAACAGAAGTTGGTATGGTGCCAACCTTTTTTATGGGACTTAATTTTAAAAACTTTAAAGCAAATATTAAAAATATTTTAAATGACAGTTTGATAGAAACCACGAATACTTTATCTAAATTTTATAAAAATAGAAAAATTAGTTCTATAATTTTTTTAAATTATTCTCCCATTCTAAATGATCTTATTTACTGGTGCCAACAATTAATAGCAGAAAGTTTAGGAAAAAAAAATATGGGCTTGTTGCCAGTTTTATCAGAAGGACCAAAGGATCATCATAGTCTTTTACAATTATATTTAGATGGACCAAAAGATAAAATTTTCTATATATTTAGTTTTAAAGAAAAAAATCAAAAGAAATTAAAAAAAAATATGTTTAAATCAGATTTTAACTTTTTAAAAAATAAAACCATGAGCCAAATATCATTTGCACAAAAAAATGCTTTTAAAGAAGTTTTGAAAAAAAAAAAAATAAATTTTAAAGAAATTATTTTTAATAAACTTGACGAAAAATCTTTGGCAGATTTTTATTCCTATTTCATTTTAGAAACAGTTTTGACCGCATCACAAATAAATGTTAATCCTTTTGGACAACCTGCTGTAGAGTCAGTAAAAAAAATTGCAAAAAAGAAGCTAAAAAACAGCAAAATAAATTTTTGACCTTCTGTAATTTTTTGTTTCTAAAATATTAATTATCCGACTATTAAAATCAGTTTTTTTGTTTTCTCTATGAATTATTATTAAATGTTGTGTTTTAAAAATTTCCATTTGCTTTATCTCTTCTAAATTTTTAATAACATTTACATCTTCAAATGGAGGATCAAAAAAAAAGATATCAAATTTTTTTCCTTTCAACTTGTTCAATGCACTTTCGACACGAGTATTTATAAGATTGTATTTTTCTTTTATGGAAAATAAGTCTAAATTTTTACTTAACGTTTTAAATGTTATGACATCTTGCTCTATAAAAGTAACTCTTTTAGCACCTCTAGATATACACTCTAGTCCAAAAGACCCTGATCCAGCGTATAAGTCAAGAACCTCAGATTTATTAACGTCAATATCAAACTTATTTGAGTGATTAAGAACATTAAAAATATTTTCTTTAACAAAATCTTTTAGTGGTCTTGTTTTTATGTTTTTAGGAAATATAATTTTCTTTCCCTTAAATTGACCACCTATAATTCTCATTTATCTATAACTCTCCAACCAATGTCTGGTCTAAAAAAACTATTTTTAAAATTAATTTTTTTTATTATCTGAATTATTTTCTTTCTTATAGATTTATAATTTTTTCCCAAATAATTAATATTCAAAACTCTTCCTCCATTTGAAAAAAGCTCGTTGTTTTTAATTTTAGTTCCAGCGTGATAAATTTTACTATTTTTATTAAGTATCATTTTGTCTAAATTTTTTATTAAAATATTCTTTCTATAATTTTTAGGGTAACCATTTGCACAAATTACAATGGTCATGCACTTTTCTTTCTTCCATGTTATTTTTAATTTGTTTAATTTATTATTAACAGCAAAATTTATTATCTTTAAAAAATCTGTTTTTATTCTAGGTAAAATCACTTGGCATTCAGGATCACCCATTCTTACATTATATTCTATAAGATATGGTTGATTATTTTTAATCATTAAACCAGCATAAAGAAATCCTGTATAATATTTTTTATTTTTTTTAAGTGCATTTAATGTAGGAGTTATTATTTCTTTTTCTATTTTATTTTTTAATTCATTATTAATTATTGGTGCTGGAGAATATGCTCCCATGCCCCCAGTGTTTGGACCTGTTTCATTAATTCCTACTCGTTTGTGATCTTGTGCAGATCCAATAAAGGAAAAATTATTTTTGTCAACTATTACAAAGTAGCTAACTTCTTCGCCTTTTAAAAATTCTTCTAAGATTAATTTTTTCGAATTTGAAAACTTTCCTGTAAAAATTAATTTTGCAAATCTTTCTACTTGTTTTTTATTTTTACATATTTCAACACCTTTTCCAGCAGCTAAACCATCGGCTTTAACAACTATCGGGAAAGAATAAAGTTTTAAAAACTTTTTTACGTCTTTTAAACTCTTGCAAATTTTATATCCAGCAGTAGGTATTTTATTCTGATAACACAACTTTTTCATAAATGCCTTTGAGCCTTCTAGCTGGGCGGCAAATTTAGTAGGACCAAAAACCTTAATTCTTTTTTTGTTTAAATAATCCACTATTCCTTTAACTAAAGGCACTTCTGGTCCAATAATAACTAAATCAATTTTGTGTTTAACTAAGTTTTTATAAAGTAAATTGAAATTTAAGAAGTCAATGTCTAGATTTAACCCTAGTTTAGAGGTCCCGGGATTCCCAGGTATGCATAAGATTTGCTTTATATTTTGTGACTTACCAATTTTATCGCAAATAGCATGTTCTCTTCCACCACTTCCTATTATTGCAACATTCATATAAATAACCCTTATAGTATATATGATTTAAAATATGAATAAAAAAGCTAAATTAATTTATAAACACAATGATTTTGAAATAATAGAAAACGGCGATTACGTCGAGTGCGCTATTACAAAAAAAAAAATATTACTAAAAGACTTAAACTATTGGAATGTTGAAAAACAAGAACCTTATTATTCTCCGATAGAAGTAAAAATTAGCTACGAAAAAATAAAAAAAGGCTAGCCTATTTCCATCTGTTGTGGGTCAGTATCCACTGAGAAGGATTTTTTTTTATCATTTTTTCTAAAATTTGATTAAGTTTTAAGGTTGTTTCGATTTTGTCACTTCTTGTATTAATTTTTATGGGTTCAAAAAACTCAATTTCAAAATTATTACTATTAGTCCTATAAATATAAACAGGAACAATATCCAAATTAAATTTTTGAGCTAGTTGAGCTGGTAAAGTAGTTGTTAAAGCAGCTTCATTAAAAAAAGGGACTAATTCACCCTCACTAAGTCTTTGATCAATCATTAGAGCAATAGAATAATTTTTTTCTATATATCTAATCGCGTCTTTCACACCGCCTAATCCTTTTTTGATTTGATTGCCACAAACATATTTCTTTCTAAGAAATTCCATATATGGATTTAAAAAGATATTATTTAATGGTCTATAAATAGTAGCTAAGTTAATTTTTTGTTTAATAATTTCCATAGACATTAATTCATAATTTGCAAAATGACCTGACACAAAAATTACTGGTTTTTTTTGCTCCCTTATATTATTTAAGATATGTTCTCCCTTAATCTGAACATGATCATTTGACTTTCTAAATTTATGCAAATAAATGTATTCAACAAAAGTCATTCCGTAATTGAACCACATATTTCTAATTAATTTTTTTAACTCGAGAATTTCAATTTCTGGGGATATTTTTCTTATATTCTGTTCAACTATTTTTTTAGATTTTATATAAGGACCTATTAAATAAAAAAAATATGAAAATAATTTTCTACTTAAATTTAAACCAATCAATTTTATTATAATGAAAAAAAAGTATATAATTAATGACTCGAGTAAATATTTAATAATTTTCATTTAATTTTATTCAAAATAGACTTTTTAAATTGATTAGATTTGTGAATTTTAAGTTTTGCGACAGTATGTTTGATATGTTTAAACCCATATTTTTTGATTCTAAAAAAATCTTTTTCAGTAGTTACAATTTCTAAACGTTGTTTAGTAGCAATTTTATTCAAATTATTTATATCTTCTAATGTATAATTATAATGATCAGGAAAAGAAATAGCTTTAACAACTTTTAATTTATTTTCTTTAAGTAAACTAAAAAAATTTGATGGGTTCCCTATACCAGCAAAAGCTAGAATCTTTTTTTTTCTTAAACCATGAATATTTCGCAGAATATATTTTGAGTAAAATATTTCTATTTGATTAGAAATAGTTTTTATTTTTTTTTCAAAAAGTATATTTTTCTTACCATTTATTAGAATAATTTTACTTCTCTTAATCGAGTTAAAATTTTCTCTCAGAGGACCTGAAGGAATTGTCATATTATTACCAGCTAATTGTTTTGAGTTAAAGCACAAGATATTTAAAATTGGCTTAACGCTGCTGTCATGATAACCATCGTCCATTATTAGAATTTTGTAATTTTTCTCTATGGCTTCAGTAACTGATTTAATTCTAGACCTACTAGTAAATACTTTAATTTTATTAGATTTTATGAGATTTAATTCATCTTTATGCTCAATATAGTGTTTTTTAATAATTGCATTTTTTTTTTTCAATTTTGTAAAATATTTTGCAAGGTAAATAGCTAGAGGCGTTTTTCCAGTTCCACCTAAATAAATATTTCCAACACATATAATTGGTGTATTAAAACTTTTTACCACAGTCATTTTAGTCTTAAATTTTAAAACAATTTGTAAAATTATTGAAATTGGCAATAATAAAATTGCCAAAAAACTAAATTTTCTGTCCCAAAATTTTGGTTTAATAATCTTCATATTTATAAAAATTTGTTCAAAGGGATCAAAGTATTGATTAATATTTTTTCACCGTACCTATTTATTTTCTTTACTATTTTTACATTAATTCTTTTTTTTATTTTAAAATCCACGTTTAAATTTTTTGCTAATTCTTTTTCATTTTGAATCTCAAAAGAAATTGATTTAGATTTTAACAACTCGTAAATTTCTCGAAAATTGTAGACATAAGGTCCGTGATATATTTTACAACCGAGTTTAGCTGCTTCAATGGGGTTTTGTCCTCCTACAAGTTTTTTCTTTTCTAATAAAGATTTGCCCATAAATATTAATTTACAATAAGTAAAAATTTTTAAAAGTACACCAAATGAATTTATAATTATTATATCAACATTTTTATTAATGATATCGTTTTCATTTAAAATTTGAGTCTTAAGGCTCATATTTTTTGCTATTGATTTAATTTCTTTAACTCTATTGATGTGTCTTGGAACAATTATAGTCAAAACATTTTTATTGTTTTTTTGTAACATAATATGTGTTTTTAGAATTATACTATCTTCACCAAAATGTGTGCTAGCAGCACACCATAAATTTTTATTTTTTATTATAAATTTATTTTTTTTATCTAATTTTACTTCTTTAATTTTACTAGTAAATTTTAAATTTCCTAAAAATTTTACATTATTAGCATTCAAGTTTAACAAATTTTTTTTTGAATCTTTGTTTGCAGCAAGACATAAATCAAAACATCCAAATATTTTTTTTGAAAATTGTGGAAAAAATTTCCACTTTTTAAAAGTTTTCTTAGTAATTCTTCCGTTTATTAAAATTAGAGGAATTTTTCTTTTATTTATTTCTGTTATAAAATTAGGCCATATTTCAGAATCTACTAGAATTGCTAGCTTCGGGTTCCATTCATTTAAAAATTTATCTACTAAAATTGGATGGTCAATAGGGAAGTATCTATGGGTAACATTAGAATATTTTTCTAATTCTTTTTTAAATAATTCTCCAGAACTTTTTGTAGACGTTGTAACTAAAAAATTAGTTTTTTTTTTCTTTTTATCTATTTTTTTTAACAAAGAAATTATGCTTAAAAACTCTCCTATACTAGCAGCATGAAACCAAATTAATTTTTTATTTACACTTTTTTTTCCACCAAAGTAAGATGGATATAATTTTTCTTTAAATCTTTTTTTGTCCTCTTTGCCAATAAGCATTCTTATATAAATAATTAGAAAGATAAATGGATAGAGAATATTTATTATAAGTCTATAAAGGAATAACATTAATCTACTTTAACTGTTTCTCATATAGTGATTTATATTCTTTGCAATTTTTTATGAGCTGTTCATGGTTTCCAGAGTCAATAATTTTCCCTTGTTTTAAAACTACTATTTTCCTAGCATTATGTATTGTTGAAAGCCTGTGTGCAATTACAAGGGTAGTTTTGTTTTTTATCAAATTTTTAATTGCGTTTTGAACTATTTCTTCAGACTCAGCATCTAAAGAAGATGTCGCTTCATCTAATAGAATTATTGGTGATTTTTTAAGTATTGCTCTAGCAATAGAAATTCTTTGTTTTTGTCCTCCAGATAATCTCACACCATTTTCACCTACGAATGTGTCATATTTATTAGGTAGTCGGTCTATAAATTCATCTGCAGCAGCAAACTTACTTGCTTCAACAACCTCATCCTCACTCGCTTTGTCATTCGCATATGAAATATTATTTTTTATTGTGTCATCAAAAAGAATAACATCTTGACTTACTAAGGATAAATTTTTCCTTAAAGAATTTAAATTTATATTTTTAATATTTTGACTATCTATACTAATATCACCTTCATTTGGGTCATAAAATCTTGGCAGTAAATTAATTATTGTACTTTTTCCTGCGCCGCTATGACCCACAAAAGCAGTCATCGTCCCACCTTGAATATCCAGATTAATATTTTTTACAGCTTTATCTTTTGTTGTGCTATATTTGAAGGAGACATCCTTGAATCTCATATCGCAATTACTTAATTTTAAATCCGGTAATTGACTTTCATTTTTGACGCTAGGTGGTTGATCTATTATTGTAATAATTCTTTTGTAAGCTACAGCACCTTGATGAGCTAACATATTAATAGTGGCCAACGATCTAACAGGTTGATAAGCTAGCATCATAGCTGCTAAAAAAGAAAAAAAACTAGCTACGTCCAATTCTTCCCTCGTAATTAATATTCCTGAATAATATATAAATCCAGCAATCATAAAGCCTGTTAATGTTTCCATAATGGGTGTAGATCTAATCAGTACACTTGTTATCTTAGTATTCTTGTCTCTCAGTTCATCTAACATTTTTCTAATTTTTTCTGACTCCTCATTCTCTTTTTGATAAATTCTAATAATTTTTGCGGCTTTAAATATTTCTGATAAATATTCAGTTACTTTTGCAGCCATATCGCCTGCTTGCCCAACTGCTTTACCCATTCTTTTTCCGAGCGATCTTACAAAAAAAACTGCTAATGGCATCATAAAAACAGCAAAAATCGCTAACTTCCAATTTTGATAAAACATTACACCTATTAATGCGCTACCAGTTAACGTATCTTTCATTATATTTAAAACTCCAGTGCTAACTAACTGCTGAACTTGATAAGCATCGTACTGAATGTTCGCGATATATTTACCTGAATGTCTGTTGTCAAGAGTTTCTATATCTGACCTTAATATTTTTTCAGCCACTTTGCCTTGTATCTCCGCAGTAATTGATTGAGACATTCTAATAAGAATTAGACGCGCAAAGTATAGAGACGCTCCTTTAGTAGTAAAAACAATTATAATTGCAACGGGTATCAACCAGGCTAAAGTTCTATCTTTTTCTATAAAAATTTTTTTAACCGCGGGATCTAATAAATAGGCTATTGCAGAAGTGCTAGCGGCTACAAGCAGGGAGAGAAAAAGAGACAATAAAATTGTTCCAAAGTGTTTTTTTACATACTCTTCGTACAGTCTTCTCAGTATAGAAATTAGTTCATCAAATTTCATAAATTGTTACTTATATTTTTAAATTAAAATTATCCCAGTAAATAAAATTAATCCTGAAAAATTATTAAATTTAAATGCTTTTAAACATGTCTCCGGTTTTTTTTTTTTAAATATATTGATTTGATAAAATAAACTAATCATAAAACCTATCATTAAAATTGTAGCAATATTTAAATTAAATTCTTCATAAAACAAATAACACAAGATAACGGAAGTAACAAAATAGCAAAATGTTACAAATTTTTTGATATTTTTTTTAAACTTTATAGCAGTTGATTTTATACCAATAATTTCATCATCTACCATATCTTGAACCCCATAAATCGTGTCATAGCCCAATGTCCAAAATATGGCTGAAAAGTAAAATAGGAAAATCTCAAAAGAGATAGATTGATTTATTGCCGTCCAGCCCATGATTAATCCCCAATTAAATGTGAGACCCAAAAAAAGCTGTGGCCAATAAGTAATTCTTTTCATAAAGGGATATGAAAATGCCAAAAACATTGATCCGATTCCTAAAAAAATTGTTAGCAAATTAAACTGAATAAGAATTATAAAAGCTAAACCACATAAAAATAAAACATAAGTTAAAGCTCTGGCGATACTTATTTGACCAGAAGCTAAAGGTCTTTTTTTTGTCCTCATTACTTTTTTATCCAAGTTTCTATCAACAATGTCGTTTACAATACATCCGGCACTACGCATTAAGACAGAACCCAAGAAAAAAAGAATAAGAAAAATAAAAAATTTTTTTATATCTCCCTCTAATTTGTAGGCCAAAGCTAACCCCCACGAACAAGGCCAAAAAAGCAACATAAAACCAATTGGTTTATTAAGTCTTGTAAGAGATATAAAAATTTTTAATTGGTTCATAGCGAATTATGACTTGTAAATATCAAACACTACCCTCATAATCAATTTGATTCGATATGGATATTGATTACACTGTTGCAGCTTTAATGTTTCCGGCTATACCTCTAATGATGACTATGTATAGTAATAGATTTCATACTTTAAGTGGTTTAATCAGAAAGCTACATGATCAGCTTATATTTGACAAACGTACGCCACCTGAGTGGGAAAATCAGCTTCATGTTTTAAATAATAGAACTAATCTACTCAAATACACAATGGGATTTGCAGCTTTTGGATTTCTTTTTAATATGAGTACCGTCTTGATGCTTTATATGGACCAGCTCCAGTTAGCGAGAATAATTTTTGCTGCTTGTTGTTTATGCATGATAATTTCAATTTTTTTATTTCTACAAGAGATAAGACTTTCCAACCAAGCTCTTAAATATCACTTAAGTGATATGGATTCGATGAAAAAAGATTTGTAATTTTAGCTTTTAGGGAATTAGTATAGCTGGACCCGTAAGCCTTCTTGACTCCAAATCCTCATGAGCTTGTTTTGCATCTGCTAATTTATACTCTTTAAAAATATTGATTTTAATCATTCCAAATTTAACTTTTTCAAAAACTGAATCTGCGCCAGTTTGAAGTTCATCTCTGTTTGTAAAGTATTGGCCAATTGAAGGTCTGGTTAGGTAAAGACCTTTTGGTTGAATATCTTTTGGAACGTTAACTGGATCTAGTGGTCCTGATGCATTCCCAAAACTAATCATCATCCCTCTTGTTTTGAGACAAGCTAAAGATCCTTTAAACGTATTTTTTCCAACCCCATCAAATACAGCTGGCACTCCCTCATTATTAGTAATCTCCATAACTTTTTTAGCGAAATCATCTTTTGTGTAATTTATGACATGGCTGTAGCCATTTTCCTCTGCAATTTTAATCTTTTCATCTGAACCTACTGTCCCTATTACTTTTGCTCCAATACTGTTAGCCCACTGCGCGAATATTTGGCCAACCCCTCCTGCAGCAGCATGAAATAAAACTGTTTCGCCTGCTTTTAGTTTATAGGTTTTACAAATTAAATAATTAGTCGTTAAACCTTTAGTCATCAAGGTAGCAGCTTGTTTGTGTGAGATACCATTAGGTACTTTAACAGCTATTTTTGCTGGAATAATTCTTTGCTGCGAATATGCTCCTAGTGGTATCGAAGCATACGCGATATTATCGCCTACACTAAATTCATTTACATTGGTTCCAACTACCTCCACTTTACCAGCAGCTTCTAAACCAATTCCACTTGGAAGTTTGAGAGGATACAGGCCCGACCTATGATATGTATCAATATAATTTAATCCAATGGCATGATTTGTAACTTTAATTTCATCTGGGCCAGGAGCGCCAACATTAACATCTTGAAGCTCTAAAACTTCAGGTCCACCATTTTTTTTAATAACTATCGATTTTGGCATTATGTTAAGAAACGTACTTTAACTTTTACTATTTAGCAAATGTTCCGTTATTGTAGTCTTGAATAGCTTGAAGAATTTCAGCTTTTGTATTCATTACAAAAGGTCCACCT
>MDTC01157180.1_pt1 | contig 17884 bp, 19 predicted proteins | sample 811181 | NCBI WGS metagenome assembly MDTC01 (sample SAMN05326644, study PRJNA326480) | marine metagenome | isolation source: seawater | place: Pacific Ocean: North | collected 2011
CAAGTACGGGGATAAGTTTTTTAACAGAAATATCAGCAAGTTAGGTTTAAGTCGTTTATTCTTGCATGCGGTTAGTATTACGTTTCCCCTAGCGTCACCTGGCGAAACATTTGGGGTCTGTGTTCCGCTACCAGCTGCTTTAATAGCTGTATTGGATCGCTTGAATTGACACTGGTGATTGATACCGCTAATATCGCGCCTTTGGTAAAGAGATGTTTTGATGAAGAAGTCGGTTGACGTCGTAGATGAAGGTAAATTACCCATCTATTCATTCGATTACATTATCTCTTTAGAGCTTTTAGCACGGCACGCTATGACGCTGCAAGGTAAAGTTCCTCTATCTGAACTGTACCACGTAGCGGAGACAACATTACACAGTGAAGGTTGGGTGACGTTTTATTTTTCGTTTGCTCTTGATCACGATGGGCGTATGGCCATCGAAGGTTCATTGGATGTTGTTCTTTCATTACAGTGTCAGCGATGCTGCCAACCAATGGAATTGACATTACAAGTGTCTCCACGTCTGGTGGCGGTGAGTGAAGAGGAAGCCGACCATTTAGATGAGGATACAGAAGCGCTAGTATTATCTGGCGAGCCCTTGCAATTGGGACATTTAATAGAAGAAGAAATTCTACTGCATATGCCCCTCATTCCTCGACATGCTGATGAAGCATGTGAGTGGGTATTTAAGTAGAATAAACAGAACTTAGGAGTAATCATGGCAGTTCAACAAAATCGTAAAACTCGTTCGAAACGCGGTATGCGTCGCGCACATGACAGCTTATCTGCAAAATGTGTGTCTACCGATTCAATGACAGGTGAGCAGCACTTGCGTCATCACGTGGCACCTGATGGTTTCTACAAAGGCGAAGAAATCGTCGCCACACCAGAAAACGACGAAGAATAAAAATCACTGAGCATATCATGAAGATTATTGCTATAGACGCCATGGGTGGTGATCATGGTCCGCGAGCTGTCTTACCTGCTGTCGAAGACGCGTTGCGACTTTATTCTCATCTTAAGGTTATTCTTGTCGGATTGCAGTCAGCCATGGATGATCATGCTGAGAAACTTCCAGAACCGCTTCGTTCTCGTGTGGAATATGTCTACGCATCAGAAGTCGTGGAGATGGGAGAATCGCCCGCAAAGGCGATGCGTAATAAGAAAGACTCATCGATGCGTATCGCTATCAATCTCGTTAAAGAGGGTCGTGCTGATGCTTGTGTCTCATCAGGTAACACTGGTGCTTTAATGGCAACAGCGCGTTTTGTATTAAAAACATTACCTGGAATCGATCGCCCTGCAATACTATCCCGTTTCCCTACTCGAAAGGATGTGCCAGTTCGAGTTTTGGATTTAGGTGCAAACGTGGATTCATCCGCGCAACATTTATACCAATTTGCCATGATGGGCTCTATTGTTGCCTCAGCTGTCGCGGGGATTAAAAATCCCAAGGTTGGTTTGCTTAATGTCGGAGAAGAAGACATTAAAGGTAATGAGCAGGTAAAGAAAACAGCCGAACTATTGCAAGCATCTGATGCCATTAACTACGTTGGGTACGTAGAGGGTGACGCCTTATTTTCAGGAGCAGTTGATTTGATTGTTTGTGATGGGTTTGTAGGGAACATTGCCCTGAAAGCTGTCGAAGGTGCTGTGCGATTTGTTGGCGCTCACTTGTCGAGGGCTTACAATAAAAGCTGGATTACACGTTTTTGCTTTTTACCTTTGAGACCTGTCAAAAAAATGATAGACCCACGACGATATAACGGTGCTTCGTTTGTTGGTTTAGATGGTGTTGTTATTAAGAGTCACGGTTCAGCCGATCGATTGGCCTTCCTCAAAGCAATTGAAGAAGCTTTAGCTGAAGTCGATGAAAATGTTCCCCAGTTGATTAAAGACAACTTACGTCACGATATCAGTGTGGAGACAATTAAAGAGGAGTAGCTATGACGATGTCCTCATCAATTGCAGGCATAGGTTCTTATTTACCTAAGCAAGTAATTACTAATCATGATTTAGAGAAGACGCTAGATACATCTGATGAGTGGATTATGCAGCGTGTCGGTATTGCTCAGCGCCAGGTTTTATCGGAGGGTGAAACTACGTCGATGATGGCTGTTGAAGCGGCTAAGTGTGCTTTAGAGGATTCGGGTCTATCACCAAACGATATTGACATGGTTATCGTTGCTACAGCCACCTCTGAATACTGTTTTCCGAGTGTAGCTTGTATGGTTCAACGTGAGCTGGGAATTACTAATGCCTCTCCGGCTTTTGACGTCTCAGCAGCATGTGCTGGCTTTATCTACGGTCTTAGTATTGCCGATCAATATATCCGCTCGTGTGCTGCAAGGCATGTCTTGGTGATTGGTGCAGAATCGCTTTCTAAGTACGTCAATTGGCAGGATCGTTCAACCTGTATTTTATTTGGCGACGGTGCTGGAGCGGTCATATTGAGTCAGTCTGATTCCCCTGGAATTTTAGCAACTAAAATACACGCTTTAGGAGAGCACGTGGATCTCTTGTATGCAAAAAGCTCGCATTGGTCCTCTGCACGTGAAACTGTTCAGATGGATGGATCAGATGTTTTTAAGCTAGCAGTGACAAAATTAAATGAGATTGTCGATCAAACATTAGCAATGGCAGGTATGCATCAAGGCGATGTTGATTGGCTAATTCCACACCAGGCAAATATGAGGATCATCAAAGCGATCGCTAAGCGTTTGTCGTTACCAGAAGAGCGTGTGATTTTAACCATCAAAGAGCATGCGAATACCTCATCAGCATCAGTTCCATTAGCTTTCGATGTGGCTGTGAAGTCCGGTAAAGTGAAGCGTGGCGATAGAGTTATGTTGGAAGCTTTTGGTGCTGGTTTAGCATGGGGTGCTGTCTTATTGACATTTTAATCATGATGTTATCTGCGAAATAAGGAGTAGTTATGTCAGAATGGGCGATGATTTTTCCAGGTCAGGGTTCTCAATCCGTTGGTATGCTTTCTGAGATATACGCTCAGCATTCAGTGGTTCGGGATATTTTTGAGCGTGCTTCTGATCACTTGGGTTATGACTTATGGTTGCTGATTTGTGATGGGCCCGTTGAACAATTAAACCAAACCGTTTATACCCAGCCTGCTTTGTTTGTTGTTGAGTTTGCGTTATGGCGATACTGGTGTTCGCAAACAGACTTGCGACCGCATTGGATGGCAGGGCATAGTCTGGGGGAATACTCTGCATTAGCGAGTGCTGGCGTTTTTTCTTTTGAGGACGGTTTAGATTTGGTGGTAACTCGTGCTAACGCGATGCAAGCCGCAGTTCCCATCGGTGTTGGCGCAATGGCAGCTATCATTGGACTCACGGATGATCAGATAACGACGATTTGTGATGCTTGTGCTGATGGCGAGGTATTGACTCCTGCAAACTATAACGCACATGGTCAGGTGGTGTTGGCAGGGCATCTTGCGGCAATAGATAGGGCAATTGAGGCAGCACTTGATTCCGGCGCTAAGATCGCAAAAAAAATACCTGTCAGTGTGCCATCGCATTGTGCACTCATGCAGCCAGCGGTTGATGCCTTAGCAGATAAATTCAAAAGTGTCTCATGGCATCAGCCTATTATTCCTGTTATTCAAAATACGGACGCTGTTGTGCATACAGATATAGAGACGATTCGCCATGCTTTATTACAGCAATTAACTGGTTCTGTGCATTGGGTGAAGACAGTTCAGTACATGGGAGAACAAGGTGTTTCGCACTTGGTGGAATGTGGTCCTGGAAAAGTGTTAGCAGGTCTTGTTAAACGCATTGATCGAGAGCTCACAACATTGCCGTTCAACACCAGTGAAAATTTAACAGTCATTGAACAACACTTAGTCGAGGTACAGGCATGAATTGGGAAGATAAAGTTGCTCTAGTCACCGGAGCCTCTCGAGGTATTGGCCAAGGCATAGCGTCAGAGTTGGCTCGACAGGGTGCGACCGTTGTTGGTACCGCAACCACTGAGCAGGGTGCTGAGAGTATCACCCAGGCGCTGTCAGCTTTTTCTGATACAGGGCAGGGTTGTGTATTAGACGTTCGGGATACTGAATCGGTTAAAGCTTTATTTACTGAGATGAAGGCTACAGTAGGTATGCCGTCAATTTTAGTGAATAACGCAGGTATCACTCAGGATTCTATATTTCTGAGGATGCGTGAAGAACAATGGGATGCTGTGATCGACGCAAATTTAAACTCTTTGTATCGTGTGACGAAACTAGCACTAAAAGGAATGCTGCGTCAGCGTTGGGGTAGGATTATTAATATCGCCTCGGTGGTAGCTCAAATGGGTAACCCCGGTCAAGCAAATTATTGTGCCGCAAAAGCTGGCATGCTGGGATTTACCAAGTCGCTAGCATTAGAAATGGCTAGCTATGGTATTACAGTTAATGCAGTGGCTCCGGGTTTTATTAACACGCAAATGACACAGGACTTAACCGAAGAACAACAAGCAGCTGTTTTATCACAAGTGCCGATGAAGTCAATTGGTGCGGTTGAAGATATTGCATATGCAGTGCGTTTTCTAGCGTCTGATGAGTCTAAATACATGACTGGTCATACCTTGAACGTGAATGGAGGGATGTGTTTAGCTTGAGAAATTTTGCTTGCAAGATTTTTTTGAAGCATTACACTGATGAAACTATTTTTAAACTAAAGAGGACGAATATCATGAGCGATACTATTGACAGCCGAGTAATGCAAATTGTCAGTGAGCAGTTGGGCGTGAATGCTCAAGATGTGACAGTGACTTCATCATTTGTAGATGATCTTGGTGCTGATTCATTAGATACCGTCGAGCTAGTGATGGCATTGGAAGAAGAGTTTAACGTTGAAATTCCTGATGAAGAAGCAGAGAAAATCACAACGATTCAACAAGCAGTTGATTTTATCAATTCTGCTGCTGAGTAATTTCGTTTTTTTAAAACAATCGAAATAATAAGGAGTGGGTTGTGAAAAGACGTGTTGTTGTGACAGGTTTGGGTTGTGTATCGCCTTTAGGTAATACGGTGCCTGATCTTTGGCAGGCAATTCAGGCAGGACAGAGCGGCGCTCGTCTGATTGATGATTTTGATACAACACAATTCGCAACGCACTTTGCAGCTACCGTTAATGGTTTTGATGCGTCACTGTCACTCTCTGCCAAAGAGGCGCGTCGTATTGATCTGTTTATTCAGTATGCTGTTGAGGCATCACGTCAGGCAATTCTTGATGCAGGCCTACCTGGTAGTCCCGAGTCTTTCAATGATCGCTGTGGTGTGGCCATCGCATCTGGTATTGGTGGCTTACAAACGATGGAAGATAATGCCAAGAAACTTCTAGATTCTGGTCCGCGTAAAATTTCGCCGTTCTTTATTCCCGGTCAAATTATTAACATGGCTTCAGGCTATGTCTCAATGAAGTACAAGCTTCGAGGACCTAATCTCTCGATGGTCAGTGCTTGTGCATCCTCCGCTCACTCACTGGGTTTTTCGGCCCGCATGATTGAGTATGGTGACGCGGACATGATGATCACAGGTGGTGCTGAAAAAGGCAGTACTCCACTCGGTATTGGTGGCTTTAATGCTTTAAAAGCACTATCCACTCGTAATGACGATCCGACTAAAGCCAGTCGCCCTTGGGATAAAGACCGCGATGGTTTTGTTTTAGGCGATGGTGCTGCCATACTGGTTCTTGAGGAGTATGAGCATGCTAAGGCGCGTGGGGCTCAGATTTACGCTGAAATGAAAGGCTTTGGTATGAGTGGTGATGCTTATCACATGACAGCAGCTGACCCAGATGGTGCTGGCTTTATCCTCAGCATGAACCATGCATTGCGAACCGCTGATATGGTTCCTGAAGAGATTGATTATGTAAATGCCCACGGAACATCAACGCCACTCGCTGATCCTATCGAGTTAGCCGCAGTTAAGCAGGTATTTGGTGCCCATGCCAATACGCTTTCTATGAGTTCAACTAAATCCATGACGGGTCATCTCCTTGGCGCAGCCGGTGGGATTGAGGCACTATTGGGCTGTTTAGCTATTCGTGATCAAGTTGCACCGCCGACAATTAATTTAGACAATCCATCTGAAGGTTGTGATCTCGATCTTATTCCTCATAAAGCGCGCTCTATGCCAATTCGATCAGTCCTGTCAAATTCATTTGGTTTCGGTGGTACTAACTCTACGCTCATCATGAGTCACTTGGATGCTTAAGTAGCGCTGTTCTCATCAATGACTTTTCAGTATGATGGTTCTCGATCTCAATGCACTTTTCTATTGGTTTAGCATTGAGTGGTATTGAGAGGGTGTGATGAAGTATTGGGTATCACGTGTCAAGCAATGGATTTTAGGGTTACTAATATCTGCGCTATTTCTAGCGCTAGCACTTTGGTATTGTTGGCATCTTCCACTTGTGTGGTCCTCTTCTACCTTAATAATTCCTCGTGGAGCAGGTGTCAACGCCGCTATTAAACGCGTGGCTGCTTCCAATCAGACCTACCCCGTTCAGCTCGTTGCATTACTGGTCAAAACTTTTGGTTGGCGTATGCAGATGCACTACGGCGAGTATACATTGCACGATCATTTATCCTTATCTGAGTTATTGCATCATATTCACAACAAGACTGGTTTGGTGCAGCATCATGTGACTTTGATCGAGGGTTGGACGTTTCAGCAAGTGAAACAGGCGTTATTACATCAATCCTCTTTAAATACAGTTGGGTTAAATCATTCTAACAAGACGATAATGCAGTCACTGGGAGAGGTTGCTTTGCATCCTGAAGGGCAGTTTTATCCTGACACCTATCAGTACGTGTGGGGTAATTCCTCATTGAGTGTTTTGCGTGAATCACATCGAAAGATGAAAAAAACTTTGCAACAAGCATGGGAGAAACGTGCTACTGGTTTACCTTATCAGTCATCTTACGAGGCTTTAATCGTAGCATCTCTGATTGAGGTTGAGGCTCCTAGTAAGGATGAAAGACCTTTAGTTGCCGGCGTTATTTTGACCCGTTTAAAAAAGGGTATGCGCCTACAGATTGATCCTACGGTACTCTATGGATTGGGTAAGCCCTATGGTTCGTCTATCACTAAAACTGATTTAGCCACCATTACGCCTTATAATACATATCGTATAGTTGGATTGCCTCCTACACCCATTGATATGCCAAGTGCGTCCTCTATTCATGCCGCCTTGCATCCTATTTTTCAAGGATATTTATTTTATGTTTCTAATGGTGATGGCACGCATACTTTTTCTCAAAACTATGCACAACATCTAAGGGGAGTAGCTCGTTACCGTAAGATCGAAGCTGAGATCAAGCAATCCAAAGAGCCTCTGTCGTCTTCATCATACACAGAGATGTTTGATTGGCGGTCTCTAATGATACGCTCTTTACAATGGTTTATTTTGAATAGGTAGCAGACTATGAGTACAGGTATAGGGTATTTTATTTCGTTAGAAGGTGTTGAAGGTGTAGGTAAGAGTACGGCTAAGACATGGATAGAAAGTTTTATTCGACAACATGGTATTGATTTAGTGGTTACTCGTGAGCCAGGCGGTACTGATGTGGCTGAAGAGATTCGACAAGTCTTATTGGATTGTCATCAGGAGCCTCTCGCTATTGATACAGAGGTCTTGCTAATGTACGCAAGCCGCGCACAAAATATCGAGCAAGTGATAGCGCCTGCGTTAGCCGCTAATCAATGGGTATTAGCAGACCGATTTGCTGATGCAAGTTTAGCGTATCAAGGCGGTGGACGCCAAGTTGGCCAAGAACGTATGGCCATCATTAATGAATGGGTATTGAAAGGATTAAAGCCAGATCTAACCATTCTACTAGATGCTCCTGTTGAGGTTGGTTTAGAACGTTTGCAAGCTCGTGGGGAAAAAGATCGTATCGAACAAGAGTCAGTAAGTTTTTTTCATCGTGTGCGTGATACGTACTTAGAATTGGCCACGAAAGATTCTGAGCGTTATCGTATAGTCGACGCCACACAGTCTATTTCAGCTGTTGAGGCGCAATTAAAACTTATTTTATCGCCTATTGTTGCGAGGTCTTTAATATGAATTACCCGTGGTTGCAACAAACATGGCAACAACTGTTATCACAATATCATCGTCATGCGGTGCATCACGCATTATTATTTGCTGGTGCAGCTGGTTTGGGTAAGCAGGCTTGTGCTAAAGCATTTGGACAGTTGTTGTTGTGTGAGAATGGACATGGTAAGTCTAAGGCATGTGGTATTTGTCAGTCTTGTCGTTGGGCATTAGAGGGTACGCACCCTGATGTTTATACGGTGACATTACAAGATAAAGCTAGCACGATAAAGGTCGATCAGATTCGTGAATTAACTGAGCAGTTATCGCAAACTGCGCATCGAGGTGGTTATCAAGTCGTTTATTTATATCCGGCCGATGCATTATCGCTAGCTGCCTCTAATGCACTATTGAAAACGTTGGAGGAACCTTCTGGAAACGTGGTCTTTATTTTAGTAACGAATCATAAAGACCGTTTACCTATTACTGTCAAAAGTCGATGTCAACTGCAGTCATTTCAAATCAACAACCCGTCTGAGGCTGAACATTGGTTGGCAACTCAAATAAATGATCCTACAATATCTTCAGATCGACTATTACGCGCTGCCCATGGCGCACCTTTATTGGCAATCACTTTGGTAGAGGAGGGTTATCTTGAACTACAAGAGCGTGTCGTAGAGCAAATGATTGCCCTCCTAGAGCGCAAAGAACAGCCTGTTTCTGTAACAGCCTTATTAATGAAGCTCGACATAGTGCGTGTCTTCGATACATTACTTATTGTTGTGACTGACTTAATCAAGCGAGTTATGGGTGTCTCTATCAATACTTATATTCTTGAGAAGCAGCAATTAAATGCTTTGCCAGTGGCCAGTAATCTTTCACTATCCATGTTGCAACAGTGGTTATCATCGTGTCTTGAAACAAGAGCATTATTACAAAGGCATTCAGGCATCAATACTCACATGGCATTAGAATCTTTATTGATTCAATGGCCAAGTATTCTTAATAATAGATAGGACGTAATTATGATGATTGATACGCATTGCCACTTAAATCTTCTCGATTTAGCGCCGTTCAATGGTAGTGAGGAGGATATGATCACGGATATGCTAGATCATGGTGTGAAACGTGTAGTATGTATTTCAATAGATCTGGAAACACTGCCTGAGGTGCTCTCATTTGCAGATCGTTATGATGCTGTCTATGCATCAGTTGGAGTGCATCCATCGTCATCACTAAAGGCAGGGCCAGATGTTGATACATTAGTGATGCTTGCTCAGAAACCAAAGGTAGTTGCGATAGGCGAAACTGGTCTTGACTATCATTATAATGATAGTGGTCTTGAAAATATGCGTGAACAATTTAGAACGCATATTCAAGCGGCACAGGCTGTTAAGAGACCATTAATCATTCATACACGTGCTGCTCAAAAGGATACGATACAAATTATGCAAGATGAGCAAGCTCGAGATGTAGGTGGTATCATGCACTGTTTCACTGAAACTCAAGCCATGGCAAAAGCATCCATGGACATGGGTTTTTATATTTCTTTTTCAGGAATAGTCACGTTCAAGAATGCAGCCAATGTTCAAGCAGTGGCAGAGTATGTACCACTTGATCGTATGTTGATTGAAACCGATGCGCCCTATTTAACACCAGTTCCTTTTAGAGGAAAGCCCAATCGACCTAGCTATGTTCGTTTTGTTGCAGAGAAAATAGCTGAATTAAAACAGTGCTCAGTTGAGAAGGTTATGTCTATAACCACTGATAATGCTATAAAGGTTTTCCAATGGTAGCGCGTGAATATAATCCTTCATTGGACGAGATGCAGGCATTAGCAATCGATCATATAAGTCGCTCCGTACGTAACAAAAGAAAAGCAATGCATGCTCCTGCTTTGTCTATACAAGGTGAATCAGTTGCACCCAGGACAGTAATATTAAGAGCCTTTGATGAGGTCGACAGACAGTGCGTTTTTCATACAGACTTTCGTTCTCAAAAAATTGCCTCATTACAACAATCAAAAATAGCTTTTTTGCATGCGTATGATCGACGTTCACAATTACAACTAAGAATGATGGGAGAGATTTCTTTAGAGTATGATAATTCATTAACTCGATCTTGGTGGCAGCGTCTTAGTCCATACGGAAGGAACATTTATTGCACTTCGTTAAAACCTGGTTCAATGATGGATGAACCTGTATCATCTCAGACTGATAATCAGAAGAGTGACGATGATCTAGGTTATCAGCATTTTTCAGTTCTGAGATTTACAATAATACAACTCGAATGCTTATTATTAGGGCGAGGTAGGCAACATCGGTCATTGCATGAATGGATTGATAATGAATTATTGCAGCACTGGCTAGTTCCATAAATATTCAAAAAAGTTACCAGTAAACCGATGTCGGTTAACATCTATATTGCCCATTTTAACAACAGGAGGCTCAGTGATCACTGAAGAAATGAGGATCTTCTTCAAGTATTAATTTATAAAAAGATACCACAACGGCGTTAGTCCAACCAAAGCCTCTAACGTTCTCTTTATATCCATAGAGGATTTTATTATTCACTTCGGAGTTACACTCTAGTACATCGTATTTTTCAAATAAACATTGTGTGTGACTAAAGTCAGATACAACCATACTCAGAAATTTTTTAGCAATTCGGAGCGCATCAGCCTTATAACCATATTGTAGAAGTCCTTGCACGATCATATATTGGTGCGGAGCCCACCCAAACGGTGCATCCCATTGCATTCCTGTGAAGAAAGTACTACAGAGTACACCTCCTTGGGACTCCAGTATACTGAGTAATTTAACAATAGATTGCCCCTCTTGCGGAGAAGCTAAACCAGCCCATAATGGATAGAATGTTGTTGCATAGGTATATGGTCTTATACGCATAGTTTCGAAGTTTAAATCAAAGAATTGATTTAACGCCGGCGAGTAAAGGTAGTGTCTAATTAACCCTCTCTTCTCTCTCGCTTGTTCAGCCCAATAATTGCTTTTATCAAGATCTTCAATATCATGATAGAGTTCGCTCATCAGTGCGCATTCTTTAAAGAGTAAAGAGTTCAGTCCTATAGGTGCGTATTGAAGAATATCAGCGCTAAATGGGCCAAATTTGTTAGTTACATCAAAACCAGATTCTCTCATAGCGGCATCAGCACTATAGAATTCTGGTTTAAGTCGGTGAGTTTTACGATCATAAAAACGAGAGACATCAAAGGCAAAAACTGTATTATCACGAAAGTATGCTTTAACTTCATCATAATAGCTATCTGGAACTTCGACTAATGGCTCATGGTGAAGGTCTGGCGCATATCGACTCAGCTTAAGGTCTGGAATAAGTTGTGGCTCTGTTTGCCAATATTCATAATATTTTTCTACCAGAGGTAGGGCGTTAGCAAGCCAGTCTTTATCCATTATTTTTTTATAAACCACGGATATGACATTTGCGAGCAGTGGGGGCTGTGACCGATTGAGGTAGTAGGTGCGATTAGCATTCAATATCTTTCCAAAATGCTCGACCATGTATAATAAATTATTCGCCATACCCAATGCTAAATCGATAGCATCGGATTCGAGTAAACCAACGATAATAAAAAAACTATCCCAGCCATACATCTCATTAAACATTCCGCCTGGAATGATATAATCATTTGGTAAGTAGATGAGCCCAGAAGGAGCTATTTTACTCGAGATAGATGTAATTGGTAAAAGTCTTTTGTCGAAATCAATATCTAGTTTTGGATAAGATTCTCTAATGGATTGAATAATACTTTCTTTATTTTCTAACGAGGAATAATAAAGTATAGAATCTTTTGTGGTGGTAACTGATAATTTGGTGTCTATATGTTGATTAAAAATATCGTTTGAATTAAATGTCAGTTGATCCCAAGTTGAATCAATGTGCTCTAATACACTATAAATCTCTTTTTTTCTCATGTGTTTTCTTTTATCTTATAATGGTTTATTATCTTTTTATATTCTAAGAGTATATTAAGGTATATTCAATGATGCACATCGTATCGAATCGTCTTCCGATATCCGTCAAGGATGGAATGGTTATTCCTTCAAACGGTGGTCTTGTTCGTTTATGGAACAGTCATCATTCGACAATAAACTCTCCCTCTCCTGGTAAGTGGTTTGGTATTGATACTTGCACGAATCACTTTGATAATCCTAACTTGAATCATCAGTATCATCTCGAGCCACTTATTATTTCAGAGCTTGATTACCATGAGTTTTACAACGAGTTTTCGAATTCAACACTATGGCTATTGTTTCATGGATTAACAAGTTTATTGAAGATACCTACTAGAAAGAGTTGGAGGGCCTATCAATCGGTTAATAATCTTATGGCGAACTTGGTTGATTCCAAAACACTGCCAAATGATTATGTGATTATCAATGATTATCATTTTCTCTATTTACCTAAACTATTAAAACAAAGGAGACCTGACTTAAAAGTTATTTTTTACTTACATACACCTTTTCCGACATCAGAATTATTTTATAAGCTGCCACAAGCTAAGATATTATTATCATCCATGTTATTTGCAGATGTTATCGGTGTTCAAACAGAAATTGTAAAAAATAATATCATTGCATGTACTAATCAGTTGTCAACTCGATGTGAAATGCAGGAAATTGATAATAGGGTTAAAAAAATTCATTCAATTCCGGTATCTATCGACAAAAGATATTTCAATGAACAGTCCCAGTTATTAAAGTTTAAAAGAAACTCTGAAAAAAATCCTAATACATTCACATTTCTTGGCATTGATCGTTTGGATCCTATAAAAGGCCTGAAAGAAAAAATTGAAGGGTATAGGGTATTCCTAGAGAGTAACCCAATGGTGCATGGGTCTGTCCAGTTAAAGCAGTTTATTATTCCGTCAAGGGAAGACTGCGAAATTTACAAAAGTTATAAGTCTCAACTTTTTAATATGATTGATTCAGTAAATGCCACGTTTTCTAATCCTTATTGGCAGCCAATTGATGCGTATTATTATCAGATGGATGAGGATTTCATTATTCAGTCTTACTTATCATCGCATGCTTTGATGATCACAAGCTTAGCCGATGGTATGAATCTAGTAGCTTACGAATACTTGGCTAGCCAGCTTGAGGAAAATCCAGGTGTGTTGTGTTTGAGTAATCAAGCTGGGGCTGCTCAGTATCTTCATTCAGCCTTACAGTTCGATCCAAATTGTATATTAGAGATTCAACAATGTTTTCAGAAAGCTATGTGTTTATCTCTTGAGGAGCGTCAAAGTCGATTACAGCAAGCGATTCTCTATATTGATCGATACAACGTTAGTCACTGGAGGCAGTCATTAATAAATACTTGCCAGTTAGAAAGTTTAGAGTCATCGCTCATTTAATCAATTGAGATAAGTATTATGTTCTTCTATCATGAGCTTCTATCAAAAATAGCTGACTACGACTCACTAGCGATTTTTTTAGATTATGATGGCACAATTGTGAATTTTTCAGATGATCCTCATCAGGTTTATATCCCAAAGAATCATTATGCAATTTTGAAGTCTCTCGTTGTAAATCCTCATCGCGAGCTTGTCATTGTGACAGGAAGAGATCGCGATTATATTTCAAGGGCTTTGTTTGATTTACCGGTGACTATTTTTGCAGAGCATGGTGCCTGCGTATCGTATAATCGTGATTCTGAGTGGAAAGCTTTGATTAATTCTGATAATCAATGGTCTAGTATATGCTACCCTCTATTAGAAAATATTGTTGAAAAGTACGAGGGTGTTTGGATTGAAAAAAAACCACATTCGTTGTGTCTTCATTACCGAAAATCAGATTTTAAAGCAAAGGACGCTCATCAATTAGTACAGCAACTTAACCAAGACCCACGATTAAAACAGCTCACTTTTATTGATGCCTATCTTCATATAGATTGTCGTCTTAAATCTGTCTCAAAGTTCAATGCAGTTCAGCATTTTTTTAGATCACACCAATTCCATTGCTCTCTCGCTATTGGTGATGATATTACAGATATAGATATGTTTGATGCAGTAAAGGGCTATGGTGGTTACTCCATTGCAGTTGGTGATCGCATTCAATCTTCTGATTACCATCTAAGATCAGTATCTGATGTCATGAATTTTTTACAGTATTTAGATAATAAGATTGGATCTTGATCGAGGTTTTTACTTTATTGGCGAGGAATACTAATCTCGTTAAAGCAACTGTAAAACTCAATATCCTTGATTCTTTCACAATTTAAATTATGGTGCATAAAAAAAATTCCACCTTGGATTGTGAAAACTCAAACATAAGAACAAATATTGCCATCTCAAAGTAAGCACCACGGTAACCAATAATCGATTTTTTCAGTAGATTCTCACTGGATACACATTGTTTTTAATGTACTTAGAATATATAAAATTATATCAAAAGATCAGGAAGTGTAATTAAGACAAAAAGAGTAACTATTCCGATAATCATCCTTCCGAATTGATTTGCCGGTAATAAGCCGCTAAGTGTGATATTAAATAATAAGTTTGTTGAGCTACTCAGGATAGCTAATAAGAGTATGGAGATATTATTGCTCAGTTTATTCATAGTGTTCAACTTCCAGAGCAATACGCAGTACCCTATTGGTGGATAATTTTCTTACACATTATAGCTGGCGATATTTTTTTATAGTGGTCAAGCTTTTTGACAAATTTTATCCGCCATATAGGTCACAGTTCCTGCGTAATAGCTTGAGTAATTCCACGCCATAAGAACTTTAAAGTTATTAAACATCATAATTGTCGGTCCACCATCGGGTCGAATGATAGAAGCCTTTAGGTGACGATTAATACGAGCTGATGAGGGTACTTGAACACCCATCTTCATCCAAGCGGATACAGGCTTGGTGACTTTTAAGCTAAGTAGTTGTTGGTTAGAACGCTGGGCGGTGGTAACGGTTGTCATGGTTGGTGATTCTTCTAGCTGTTATGTTTGAGTTAGTTGACGATATGTTATTGGTTTTTTCTTATTTAAATAATTTTTGTGGAACTTTAAGATAAAAAATTACTTGTTAGGTTGTTCTGTAAAACTGTAAATAGTCTTGCTGATTGATAACCTGGTTGTTTTGTGAAAAACCATTGAAGCTAGTTGCCATTGTGAGGCTGTATGCCCCCATATTATTAAACAGTATCATATCCCCTTCAAGAATATTTTTAGGTAAGCGATAGGGGCCTTTTATGAAATCTTTGGAGCAACATGTTGGGCCGAAAAAACTAAATGAATCATAGTCAGTGATTAACCTATGATTGTTAGATAAGGAGGATATTGGATGAATTTGATGATTAAATGCCGCATCATGAAGATGTCCATAGGCTCCGTCATCGAGATATAAGTATTGATTTCTACGATGTTGAATAGTCGTTACAAGGGTAAAGCTTTCGGCAACAAGTACCCTTCCTGGTTCAGATAAAAAAACTATATCTGGAAATTTATTCCTTATATTCATTATCTTACTATGAATGGTGGTTAGCATCTGTTGAAGATCAAACGTGTTGTTTTCATCATATGCCACTGGAAATCCGCCTCCGATATTCACATATTTAATAGTGCCTGGATTATCAGCAAGTAGATGCTCAATTTGGTTGATGGCATCTATAAAGTAATCGGTTGAGGTACACTGAGAGCCAACATGAAAACTTAATCCTATTTTAAATTTAGCTGAACTTGCAATATGTATGAGCTTTTTAACATGGTCGATTGATATACCAAACTTATGATTAAAGTTGAATTTTTCATTATCATCCGGTGTACGAATTCTTATATGGATAATGAGATCGTTCTGATCGAAAATTGTGTTAGTAATTTTGTGCAGCTCATCAATATTATCAATTGTAAAATGCCTAATATTGAACTCGTGATAGGCTTTCTTGATCGAATGAGTAGACTTGATGGTATTTGTGAAGTGGCATTTTGCTGTTGGAAGAAGATTGCTTACAGTTTCCATTTCGCCAAGTGATGCCACATCAAATCTCTTGACTCCTTGGTTCCATAAGTCATTCAGTAACTGTAAATCTGGATTGCATTTTACAGGATATGTAATAGTGACATTAGGTAAAAACTTTCTGAAAAACTTCACACGTTCGATTAATTTTTTTTTGTCGTAGATGAAATATGGTGTGTGTGTAAGCACTTAAAATCCTTTTTTATTACTTTTAGTTAACTGTATTTTATAATAAGTAATACATTAGATTCTTTCCAGTATATGTATCGTGATAATTTGTCACTAAAAATTGACTAGATTAAATTTGATCAGATTGGTTAATATTTACTCTTTATGATGACTATAGGCGTTTTTTCATCTGAATTTCCCGCAGGATTTAAAGTTAGCATATTTTTTATGTATTTTTTATCGATATTTCCACTCTTACCAATAATGTTAACGTTGCCGAGATCATTACAATCAACAACAGCACATTGACAGTTTAGTCGTTTTTCTACTTCCTTTGAAAATGAATTAGCATTGATTGGACCTAATACAATTGACTTATCATAGGGTGGTAGTGTGCCTGTAACATCATCTATGGCTGAAGATTTTTTACCAGCTATGATATAGAACCCACCTCGAATATTAAGTAGTTTGAGTGCCGCTCCAACAATAGCTGCAAAAACAACACGAACGGGGTGTGTATTGTTAATCAGGGCCTGAATCCCTGCAGCGGATGAAAAGCTACTTGAATTTCCGAATAATTGACAAAGAATTTTCGCTAGGCGTGACACATCAATATTTTCGAAAAGTATATATTTTCCTTGCATGATTGCAAGAGCGCTTTCGCTGAGTATGATAGCATCATCTTGCTGTCTAATTGATTTTGTATAATAGTCAATGGTATCAACCGGATCATCTGTAACGCCAAGGATGTGTGTTTTAATGGGAATAGTATATTTGAGGGATTTGTCTAAATTTGCAATAGCCGAAGGTGGTTTTAGCTTTCCTTCAGTGACCATCCAGCTTAACGCCTGATAATGATAACCAAACCATCCATAGATTTGGCATTTACCCGAAATATGGAAAGAGTTGTGGCTCGTATTATTATTCGTTGCTGCTGATAATTGGACGGTGAGTGTAAGCTTTTGATTGGGTTCAATCATGATTGCTACCCAGTTTCTTAGAGAGTCTTGTTTTTCTGTGTTAATCGTCGCTGTTATCTTTACATCTATTATTTTTTTTGGGTCAGTGATTAGTGCTGGTACAAGGTCTAAATTCATGACAAAGATGTTCTTCTTCGAAGTATTATAGAGCTGAACCTCACCTTTGACATAACATCGATTCTTATGTCTATTGGTATCCCAATTACTATAAGAAATTTTTAAATGTTTGGTTTTGTTTAGAGTATGTTGGATATGACTATAGAGTATAGTAAAAAAGACAGCTAATCCCGATGATATGATGATGCTCATTATTCTTTCTAAATCTTTGAGAGGGTGTTACGATCAACCTTCTTTATATTATATTCGATTACTAATGATGCTAACATAGATAGCACTGTTGTAAAGAGTAACTATCATGAGCAAAAAGTTTTTTATTAAATATTTATTAAATCATTTAATCTTACCTTTACCCATTTTTTTTATTATATATATTATGTCTGTTTTCTTATATTCCTCCACTAGTTCCTTTGTTTTTATTATTGCTCAATTTTCTTTAATCATTATTCTTTATTGCTTTAGTACTACATTATTCTCGAACTTTATAGCCTCATTTATTGAGTCGAAGTATTCAGAGATTAAATTTCCCTTTGCCTGCTCGAATACCATCGTTGTGCTCGGAGGTGATCTAAGGCGTACATG
>MDTC01118756.1_pt1 | contig 17882 bp, 10 predicted proteins | sample 811181 | NCBI WGS metagenome assembly MDTC01 (sample SAMN05326644, study PRJNA326480) | marine metagenome | isolation source: seawater | place: Pacific Ocean: North | collected 2011
CATCAAAACCACACCTGGCTGCATCGCTCCTGCCATCGCAACCAGCTTCGCCTGATCTGTATCTAGATGTGGCATCAAAATCACAAATCGCCTCAAAACTGCTACCATCGCAACCAGCTTCGCTTGATCTGTTTTTGAAGATGGCATCAAAACCACACCTGGCTGCATCGCCCCTGCCATCGCAACCAGCTTCGCCTGATCTGTATCTGGATGTGGCCTCAAAATCACACCCCGCTTCATCGCCCCTGCCATCGCAACCATCTTTGCTTGATCTATGTCTGGATCTAAAAGCAAACCCCATCCTAAATGCAAACGATTAGCTAATGCAATGCATTGATCATTAGTCAGCGCTGCATGAGAAACTGCAATTTCTTCTCTATCAGAGTTATACTGAAAAGATAACTTTAGTTGATGCAAAACCTTAAATAATTCTAGATTGTTAGGTGATTTTATTTTCATAATGGAAAAACATAATAAATAATACTTTATTGTATCACAAAAAAAACAGTCTTACACTACCAAGCAAGCAACCAACGCAAGGAGTCAACTCAAGTTTCCATAAACTTCAGTAAGCAAGGTTCAACCAGTCCGTGGTCGTTGCGCCCTCGAAGAAGACATGGCACTCGACGATGACGATACAGCCCTGGTTGCATCAGAAAACGAACGCTTACCCAAGGGGTTGTCTGATATACGCACCTGATTATTGAAAAATCCATTACGGCTCCAAGCCGGACCTAGATCAACCACATCCTCAGCTTCCAGCAGCTCTTCTATCTGACGCAGTTGCGTATCGGATAGAAAAACATCCGGCTGCACAATCACATGTCGAGGTTTATTATCTAACAGCGATGTAAGCAGGGTTTGCGACATAGCCGATGACAAATATAAAACCGAACCTTGAGGCATAGAAGCAACCGCAGCCACAAGCTCGTTCGCCCCCGCTTTTACGCTTGGATGAAACACAACCCCCTTGGGTAAGGCCCGAGCAACGGCCCGAAAATTGTCATTGGAACTTGCTGGATCGATCTGTACATGACTTTTAGCGGGTAAACTTTCTACCAAGTTGATCTGTCGCTCACGAGGCATTAGCGCTGGCAAAAACCAACAGACACCTGAGGCAAGATGTACCGTCATGTTAGACAGCTGTGATGCACTTGCCTGCGCATCTGGCATCAAATACACATCGGAACCTAAGTTCTTAACAATCATTTGACACTTCTGATCCTCCATATCCGGATGAATATGCATCGTAGATCGTGGCAAAAGATGCGTAGCCAATTGCTCAAGGTTTTCATCTGCCATATAAACAGGTGGTGACAGCACGGCTTTGGGGCTAAGATGCTCAACCATCGCTTTTAACTTCTCTTCGCTTGTGTCTCTGTGTGGGGTCAAAATCACATCTTGCTTCAGCACCTCTACCATCGCAACGAGCTTCGCTTCATCTGTTTTTAGATCTGGATACAAAACCACACCTGACTTCAGGGCCCCTGCCATCGCGACCAGCTTCGCTTGATCTGTGGCAAGTGGCCATAAAATCACACCTGGATTCAGGACGCCTGCCATCGCAGCCAACTTCGCCTGATCTATGTCTGGATCTGGCCTCAAAACCACACCTGACTTCAGGGCGCCTACCATCGCGACCAACTTCGCTTGATTTGCATTTGTATGCGGCACTAGAACCACACCTAACTTCAGAGCGCCTGCCATCGCGACCATCTTTGCTTGATCAGTGTCTAGATCTGGCCTCAAAATCACACCTGGCTGCATATTCTCAACCATCACTTTCAGCTTCGCTTTATCTGTGCCTGGATGTGGACTCAAAACCACACCTGGCTGCATATTCTCAACCATCACTTTCAGTTTCGCTTCATCTGTTTTTGGATCTGGCCTCAAAATCACAAATCGCTTCAAAACTTCTACCATCGCAACTAGCTTCCCTTGATCTACTCTTGGATCTGGCCTCAAACCCACACCAGGCTTAAGGGCGCCTACCATCGCGACCAGCTTCGCTTGATCAGTGTCTGGATCTGGCTGCAAAAGCACATCCCGCTTCAGCGCGCCTGCCATCGCAACCAGCTTCGCTTGATCTGTGTCTGGATCTAAACACAAACCCGATCCTTTGTGCAGACGATTAGCTAGTGCAATGCATTGATCATTAGTCAGCGCTGCATGAGAAACTGCAATTTCTTCTCTATCAGAGTCATACTGAAAAGATAACTTTAATTCATGCAAAACCTTAAATAATTCTAGATTGTTAGATGATTTTATTTTCATAATGGCAAAGCGCAATAAATAATACCTTATTATATCACATAAAAAACAGTCTTACACTACCAAACAAGCAACCGACGCAAGGAGTCAACTCAAGTTTCCATAAACTTCAATAGAGCAATAATGCAGGGAATCATTAAACACAAACTCACCATCACAAACACATGCAAGCGCATTAATGCGCCATAAAAATGACTCAACACGATTGTTGGACAAAAATGCCGAAGACTTTAGACTTTCGTAATTAATAGCATCACTAAAAAAAACCTCAAACATCCGTTCAAAACACTAGAAAAAAAGCCTAGAATTTGATATAATAACCAAAAGTAGGACATTTTAATATGCAGCAATCCCGTCATGTCGGTTCCAATTTAGCCACTGTATTATTGACATTGATTCCGGTGTTCAAAACTTGTGCGCCATGTCCAACCTGTATGCCAATTTATGCTGCTATTTTCTCGCTGTTTGGACTAGAATTGGCCGACTACAGCCACTACATCATTCCAGCAATGCTAGTATCGATGCTGATCTCTGTCATCACCATGTATCAACAAACCATTGCCACTAAAACTTCATTTAAGCCAGTGATAGCTTGCGTAATCGCGAGTCTTCTACTCCTGTTTAGTAAATTTGTTACGCATAGCCCTTGGGGCGTTATCTTTGCCATGACTGCATTGCTTGGTGCCACACTCCAACATCAATACAGCATTCGACAAAGTCTCTGCGTTGGGTGTAAAAAGGCCAAAAGTTGCGATATGTAACTTGATGTACTACCGTTAACCAATCCAATCAGGCGCCGATTTCAGATTAAACCATCGAAAACACCAAATCACGTCAGCACAAACTAAGATCATGATTGACCTCGATTTTTATGACTGCTACAATGAATAAAAAGATTAATTACTATGAGCAATCAAATCACTGTTCTATCCCAGCTCTTTCAGTCTTTTGATCCTAACCCGCTTACAACCATGATCATGGCACACGGCATTGATCGTGTTCGTACAGTCTTACAACAGTATGATCAAGTCATGTTGAATAATGCGTATGATGAAACGGGTCGATCGCTACTATTCGACATTCTCGCCGAACCAAAACTCAGACGGGACCTTCTGACTGATGACCTTCTTGGAAAAGTTGATCAATCAGGATTAAATAGAGTGATTACTCATGGCCCATTTACTGGAGCATCGATACTTTTTTTCATCTGTGAACCACGTGAAAATGGGTATACCCTACTCAAAAAACACCCAAACCTGATTGAAATAATTGGTGAAGAGGCTTTTAACGCACCTTTTGTAGGATGCCAAACATCACCGATGCATCATAGCCTTGACCAAGAAAATACTGAGGAACCAAGAAAAACACAACACCTATGGCCTGGATATAGCCCTTTACTACTGCTGGCCAAATCGCAAGACGCACGACATCTATTTATCCAACACCCATCGTTGATTCATAAAATCACTCAAACTGGGCTCAATCGAGTCAGTAGCGATGGGGCGTATCAAAATGACGGTATATTGCCGAAAGTTTCGGCACTGCATAGACTAGCAATGACTCAGGGCGCGACCCAAAGGCACACAACTGCATCTTACCAACCGATTATTCTGATACAAATGGCAAAACGTGCACCAGGATTATTGGATAAAATCGATCCTTCATTATTTGCAACACCGAATCAGATGGTCAGTGCAAGTTCAGACAATGTATTAACGCCAGTACCATCTCCACTCCAATATTTCCTACACGATGAAGACGGCGTGAAGCTATTAAAGACTAATAAAAAACTGCTGACACATGCTTGTCAATCCACGGATATTAATCATGGAAAGTTTGACAACGATATTCCGATCATTACAAGCATGTCTTTCTTTGCCTATGAACTGATTACAGAAAATAGTGAAATTCAGTCAATGATTACTGCCGACGGCATGATTTACCGAACCAAACCTCTAGATCTATGTCAACGCTACCAGATGCAAAAGAACATTCCGCCAAATTATTTAGCACTGATTGAATTTTGTCAATTAACGAACGATAAAATCGTATTATCAGAGTTGCTCCACAAAGGGCAGATTTGCATCAGCGATATTACCGATGAGGCACTAAACAATCCTTGTCATGATTTTGATGATAATGTGATTTTTGGACCCCCAGGATGCAGGATTTTATTTTACACAGCACACAACGCCGGTTATACCTTGCTCTACCAGTATCCAGAACTGGCAAGAAAAATCAATTTTTGCGAGCCGACTACATCCTATGTTTATCATGTAGCTTGGAACCAAAACGCAGAACTTCATGCAGTCTATATTAGGACTACGCTTGGTCTCATCGCAGATTTGGTATCTCCCGGACATGGTTTGACATACCTACTCTGTACGCAATCACTGGTAGAAAAGATCTCAGAGATTTCAGATCCACTCATGAGGCGGGGAATTGTGCAGCATCTTTCATCATCAGAATTCGGTATCCTATTGATGATGAAATATCCTTGTTTACAAGACTTTATTGATGGTTTTTTGATGAATCAAATGATTGAACACAATGGTCGCAAGCAATGGTTGCTTTTGACGCTTTGCAAAAGTCCATATGGTCTTGCCCTATTGGGTTCAAATCCACATCTTTTAAAACTCATTGATGCAGAAAGACTCGCTCAAAAAACACTGTATATTGACCGAGCCACCGGATTATCAATACCGATTAATCAGGCTTCTCCACTTTATGAGCTCGGTAAAGTTTTACACCCAATGATTAACATTATTGAGATGATGCATCGAAATGGCGTTTTTCGTCATGCAAGCACAGAAGATATCCAACAAGCTGGTCTGGGCCGAAGAGACGATCAGAAACTGATTACAGAGGTTTTACGAAACCACGATAACCAGCCGTGCAGCGACCCACTAACGCTAAAGCAGATCCGTTATATGTTTCAGTCACCACGCCATATTAACACCCTGCATAGTTATCCGAAGTTGCTCGCTAGCTTGCAGATGGATCAATTAACTTCAGTTGTTGACTATCAACCACAGATCGATGCAACTCAAAATGCAACGAGATCAAAACGCCGTTTACTCGATCTACTCTTTTTTACACCAGAAGGCCTGATTCTACTGATTGAGAACTCAGTTTTCGCATCACGATTAGATGCAAAATATATCAATATGACCAACCCCAAAGGGTTAACAATCGGGCAAGACTGGTGTGACGATATGTATGGAACCACGATACTCTTCAATAATCCCGAACTGGTAAACAAAATCAGTCAGCAGTCATGGTACGGTGATGGCACGCCATCAACCGCTCAACATAGCGGACTAGTACGACTCACATCGTCAAATCATCGACTTGCACCCTTGATTATCCTACAACACCCCTATATTGTGAAAAACGCACCCGCCTACATCATCAATATCGACCTACCGCGACCATCGCCGATGATCGAACTAATACGTTCAATGACTGGTCTTGTCTGCCTATTCAATAATCCAGACACCGTGTCGCTTCTTAGCGCAGAGACGCTCAATCGTGATTATGATAATGGCCAATCTAATTTACTCTATTTGTGTGCTAGTCCCAATCTCAGATATTTTATAGACAGGTATCCCCAAGTCATAGAAAAATTTTCAAGAGAAGGACTAAACCGAATACATCGGAGTTCGAATGGAAAAATCAGTTCACCCATACTCAATATTCTTTTACATCAAACGCAACCGCTATTCTTTTTGCGAGATCATCCAAAAATTTTAACACTGATCACGCCACAAGGTCTTGGTAAAGATAGTAATGAAGAAACTTATCAAGTGATATTAGAAAAATTGAAAGAACGCGAGTCCATAAAAATAATATATGGTATCCCTGAGAGTCAAAAATTACTTGAAATGGCCACACCCTTGCGTCAAAAACATTTTGCGCTGAATCTTGGAGGTGCATGCGATACGCTCAATCAAGACCCCCCATCTGAATTCATCTGCCCCCTCACTGGAAACATTATGCGCAATCCAATGAAAATCAGAGCCGGATCGACCCCACATAGTTTTGAGTACGAAGCGATCTTTTGGCATTTACACGCTGTGGGCGAATGCCCATTGACCCGAGAGACTTTCAGACCTACAGAAAATACAACTGCTGATGCATTATTAGTGCCCGATGACCAACTGAGATCTAGAATCGAACAATGGATACAAAAATCAAGCCAGGAAAAACAACAATCCAAGCAGAGCGACGACTTTGATGACTCAGGAGAAAACGCACAAATCAAGACAAATTCATTCTTCTCTGACCAGAGTCGCAATACCTCGAATCATCCCCAACCCTAGTCTCTGTTGCAATTTATCGTTTACACATTCACCCAAAATCGTCTTTCGAATTGTATACATATGCGAATAATACAGCTTGACTGCCCATAGTGATCGGGTATAATTGTCACTACCCTAAATTCCCCCCAAAGGATCTCAACGATGACCCTCAAAAAACACTACTTCCAACAGCCATCACTCAAGCAAAAACAACTGGCATTCATCGTAGAAGATGACCTTTGGTTATATGATTTTACCACGCAACTCAGTCAACGCTTAACCAACGACTTTGGCGAAGTCAAACACCCCCAATTATCACCCTGCGGACGTTACATCGCATTTGATGCCAACCGTGAAGGCAGTACCGAAGCATATGTCCTCGATTTAAACGACGGATTACCTCAAAAACTAACGCATACTGGTGCCATCTGCTCCGTCGTTGGCTGGCAAGATAATGACACAATTCTTGTAGCAGGCGCATTTGAGCAACCCTTTAGACAAGGCTGCCTATACAGTATACAAAGAACAGGTGGCGACTTAACCAATATTGAAGTTGGTCCTGCCAATGCCATTAGCTACGGCCCAGAAAAAAATACGATGATCATCCAGCGTCATGGCTACGGCTACCCAAGCTGGAAGCGTTATCAAGGGGGAACTTGCGCTGAATTATGGCTTAAAACTGATAACAACAACCCATTTCAGCTATTTTGCAAACAAAACGCCAATATGATTCAACCCTTGTGGCACAATAACAGAATTTACTTCATCAGTGACTTCCAAGGACATGGCAACGTCTACTCAGCAGACCTGCAAGGACAAGATATTCGTAGGCATACCCATTGCGAAGACTTCTACGTCCGCAGTTACAGCATTGACAAAGATCGTCTTGTCTATGCCCAAGCAGGACAGCTCTGGCAAGCCAATCTAGACCTTAAAGCAGATACAACACCACAAGCAGTGGCGCTAGAAATCCCTATTAATAGTGCTCAATCAAACCGCATCAGAAAATTTGACTTCTCGTCAAAAACGTTAGAATCATTATCGCCAAATCACAACGGTAGCCAGCTGGCATTGTGTCACCGTGGACGATTATTCATCATGCCAAGTTATCAAGGACCAGGCATTCTACTCGATAATAGCGATCATAAACGCTATCGAGACTGCTGTTGGATCGAAAAAACGAACAAGGTCTTTGCCATCTGCGATGACGGCATGCGCGATATACCAGTTGTTTTTGATTGTAGTGGCACAGTGGCTCTAAAAAAAGCCTGGGATAAAATCGATCTTGGACGTGTCCTGTGTATGCGTGTGTCACCCGATGGCAAAACCGTGGCCATCGCCAATAATCAGCATAAACTGAGTCTATTTGACCTTGAGACAGGCAAACTACGAGAAATCAAGCACTCACCATATGGCACTATCGCGCAATTTGACTGGTCTCCAGACAGTAAGTGGCTAGCCTATCGCTGCCAAAACACACACGAGACAGCGAATATCATGCTTTACAGTCTAGATAACAAGAAAGAGCATCGAGTGACTGAAGGAAACTATCATGATTATGCCCCCTGCTTTGATCCAGATGGCAAATATCTTTATTTTTTATCACACCGAGCATTGAACCCCGAATCAGACGAACTCTGTTTTCAGTACAATTTCAGAAAAACTGCCAAAGCCTACGTCTGTTGTCTTGATGAGAATGCCAAACATCCATTTTACCATCATCTAAATACCGATGAATCAGAGTCAAACGACGATAAGACAGACGATGAGAAAGACAATAAAGATACTAAAAGTAAAGAGGATGATGCCACCACCAAGAAAGATAAAGAAACGCCAGAAACCATCATCCACATTCAAAATATACACTCACGAATTCTCCCACTACCAGTTGATGCAGGTAGCTACACAAAACTACTGGGCTTATCTGGCAAAGTCTTGCTGATCACTTCAAGTTGGGCTGATGGCAATGACTACACAGTCACCACTAAAGATATGGCTGGATCAGTTGGCATCTATGATTTCAAAGAACAAAAATATGAACATTTATTCGATGGTATCAGCAGTGCTGAATTAACTTATGATCGAAGCCAGATTGTGTACAGCACGCCAAGTAAACAAATCCGTATCATCACTGCCGGCGGTAAACCTGAAGATAAAGATGAATCCTACCGAAAAGGCGGGATTATCGATATCAGTCGAGCCAGAGCCCCAATTAATCCTCAAACTGAGTGGCAATTTATGCTGCAAGAAGCATGGCGCCTGCAAAAAGATTTCTTTTGGGATCAAGACATGAGCAACGTGCCCTGGAACGATATCTTAAATCGTTATCAACGTGTTGCCGAAAGAATCAGCACTCGAGCAGAACTCAATGACTTGATTGCTGAGCTCCATGGCGAGTTAGGCTCGTCACATGCTTACGTTATGGGCGGTGATCTCAATAGGAAACGACACTATTCCCAAGGTCAACTAGGAGTAAGTACAGTTTATGACATCAAGGAGAAAGCTTACAAAATCATAGATATCATCGATGCCCAAGACTTTTCAGATGAAGACTTACTATCGCCGCTCAAAGCACCTGGGGTCAACTTATCAGTTGGCGATTACATCTATGCAGTCAATGGGCAAACATTATCAGCCACTCTGAGTTTGCAGCAAGCGCTGGAACAGCAAGCCAATCAATATGTACAGTTACTCGTTAAATGCACTAAAGACCAAAGCAAAGAAAAAAAATGCGTCATTGTTAAAACCGACAGCAATAACCACGATCGCATCTACAGAGCGTGGGTTGAAAAAAATAGACGCTATGTCAGTGAAAAAAGTGATGGGAAGCTCGGCTATATCCATATTCCAGATATGTCCAAAGACGGCTATGCTGAATTTTTGCGTAGCTTCTTACAATGCTTTGACAGCCAAGGATTGGTCGTAGATGTTCGCTTCAATGGCGGCGGTCATGTCTCATCATTAATCTTACAAAAACTAGCCCTCAAACGGATTGGTCTTGATGCCACACGGTGGCATGACGCAAACTTCTGCTACCCTGCAAATGCGCCCAAAGGCTGCATGGTGGCCATCTGTAACGAATATGCCGGCAGCGATGGCGATATGTTTTCACATGCATTTAAACAGATGAAACTAGGTAAACTGATAGGTAAACGCACCTGGGGCGGTGTCATTGGTATCAATGTGCGTCACGATCTCATCGATGGCGGCGTCACCACCCAACCCGAATATGCCATTTGGTTAGATGGCGTTGGCTATGGCGTTGAAAATCACGGGGTAGATCCTGATGAGGTCATTGAAATCACTCCTGAGCAAGCTGCAGCATGTGAAGACCCACAGTTAGACCGTGCCATCGCAATTGGACTCGAGGAAATCAAAAACCAGAAGCATCCTGATTTGGATCTTGCGCTTGAAAATACCGTAAAGCCAAATAAACAGGCACCCAAACTACCCAAAGAAGCATTGGTTGAAGCATAGATAGAGATAGGATAGACACCACTGGATTCCTATCAACCTGGACTATTCTGACCCTTATCATCTTGCTCATCGTCTTCAGCTGTATTGTAACCATCATCTGATGATAGACCAGAATGACGTTCTTGTGTTGTTTGATAACTTGAGTGTGTATCCTCGCTAGTGACAGATTCTGTATCATCCCCCGATGTATGGCCTTCGGAATCACCATCAGATGAATCACCTTTACGCGAGAGCACTTTATCTAAATCCGCACGAATCAATGGCGATTTGCGACAGGGTAATGCGATCAAAGATTCATTTTCTGATGGTAAAAGCGCCGCTTTGACGTTTTTAAGCGAAAACGTATCGTTTAATGCTTCAAGCTTTGGCAGAACGTAGATAAGATAGTCTTTGTAATCGTTCACAGATTTTCTAGTCAACCATGCAGATTCTGGTAGCTTTTTATTAATATCTGCAAGCATATGATCAAGATTATTGTCAAATTCATCGCGAATATCATCAAAAGTAACTTGAGATTTTTTAAATGTTGGATCTATTTTTTTTTGGGCTTTGAGTATATTCATTGCCTCTATAATCATCACTCTTTGCAACTGATTCAACGCAACATGTGGGTGCAAGTTCTGGGCATCTTGAACCACTTCAGATAATTGTACCAACATTTTATTTTGATAATCGATCGCTCTCTTTTTAAGAAATTGTCCCGGCCCATTTGAGAGCGAGTCAACACGATCAACAATCTGAATCGCAACAGTACACAAGGCAAATATATCGTGCAAGGTCTCTTTCTGACCAAAGCGCAAATGTTCAAGCATTAAGCCCTCCCCCAGTGCATTTTTATCGCATATTGATGCACGAGTATCATCAACTTTGAACATATTGTCTAACCGAGTGACAAGCTCTCGCATATATCGACCCTGGTAACCAGAGAGTTCCGTGGTGTTTTTTTGAGTTCTGAATTGTTTGATCCAGACATCGATGATAGAAGATGTTTCCCAAGACGAAGATGAAGAATCCCCAACACCAATGAGCGTACTCGGCTTACATAGATAGTCGTTATACCATTTTGTGTACGAAACAGTAGCGATTATGGCACCAGTAAATAAGTCACGAGGAGTCTCATCGGTTTTATGAGCATTATCAATAATCGTAATCGATTTATCAATCACATTAAAACAGATATTATCGAGTTTTAAATCCCCATTCACATGACCATCTTGATTAATCTGACCATCACAAATCTTTGCAAAAAATTCATAAACGCCACCCGATGAATCCACCATGGACTTTAACTGAACCATGGTTGCCTCATGTAAATTTTCGCCAGCCCAGGCTTTAGAAATGATCTTATCTGAATTAATATCATATATCTGAGCTGTGATTGCACCAGGCCCTTCTTGAGCGCTGGCATCATAAAAAGGGGCACAACAACTTGAAGAGCCCATACGACATTGCAATACTGAAACATCCACGTGCGGCTCACTATCAACTAAATGTATACTACCAAAAATTGCTCTATTCGCGTTCGCCGATAGATCCAAAGCCTGTTGTGATAGATGGTTATCATCGATTTTTGAAACACAAATGCGTTGCGCATTATTAATCATGTGATTGTTCATGCCTTCACATAATCTTGTATCAGCAGTTTGAACATCATTTATACGATCTGACAGATAACATCTTTTTCCATTTTTAACCGCTAAATAAGCCTGTATAGCTTGATTAAATCTTTGGCCCTTTTCAGGCTTGTGAAACACGCCAGCGTTAAAGTCATGAATATTTTTCTGTATTTTTTGTAGATTCTGAGTCCATTGCTCTTTTGTACATTGTCCATCATTAATAAGTTTAATCAGCGGCTCAGGAACTGGTTCTGGGTTTAGAGCATCGATAATGACAGTCAGTTTTTGATAAAATTGTTGTGCATCTTGCGACACCGCATAATCTAAGGTTGCCTGACAGTGTTCGATCGATTCTTTTTGATCACCAATGAATTTTATTTCGTCATAGCGTAACCCCTTTTTACCAGCACGTAAATTCTTATAAAATTCAAAAACTCGCTCTAAGTCTTCCATGCCAGGTGGGTCTTTATCAATTACTTTTTGCATAGCATCGATATTACTATCGTGTCTTAACCTAGATGATTCACGAATTGACAGTTTACTTTTCTCGATCGCAATACACCTTTTCAATAATAGTCTAGATAATCCAGTAACTTTATCCTGAGCTTGCCGATATTGATCATGACTCCTCTCATATTTTCTTATTGTGTTGTCATAAGCAAATATCGCTCGCAGGCGCTCAATTTCATTATCGGATGAAATTTTCGGTGTACTTATGGCGCCCTGAGCAATCACAACACTTAAGATATTTTTCAAACGCTGATCAACATCATATTCCATAAAAATAAATCCAATCAAAAATAGTTAACCCAATTTACTAAAAAGCTACTAAATAACGTATAGTATAAAATTGTTAAAAATACATAAAATTCAATAAATTAAACTTAGATCGGGCATGTATAATAAAATTAAGTATAGATGTGATAACCGATAACCTTAGGTAATTAAGACAACTTAACCATACTTAAAGCCATCAAAAATCAGCACACTTGAGCAATGATCGACAAAAAGTTATACTCAATGATCTTGCACACAACGCAGCACACCTAAACGTCAAGTACGCGCCAAACAACCAATAGGCACTGAATATGCTGACCAATTTTTACTACAGACTGTTAATCATTGCACTGATTATGAGTCTCACCAAGATCTATACAGGACTTCTCTCTCCGGCGATCCCAGCACTAGCACTAAATCTTGGCGTATCAATAACCAATATACAACAACTCATTTCAATACGCATGGCAACGACCGCATTGGTAAAATTCCTATTCGTTCTCATTCCCTCAAGCCTCTGCACCCTATGGCTATTAATCGGTCTTGGGCTTTTTTCGTTAACCAGTCTTTTGAGCGCGTTATGCAGCGATTACCAAAGCTTACTTATAAGTCAAATCGGATCCGGTGCTGGTCTCGGCACCATGATGTTTGTGCTCATGATTATGCGAGACTGGTTCTCTGGACAACAGTTACGACAATTCAATAGTAATGTTACCATTCTAATTTCCATCATCCATCCACTCTGTCCTCTCATTGGTGGCCTTTTATTGACACATTTTTCATGGGAAAGTTTATTTGTAGCCATGACACTGTTTGCAGGGATATGTGTTTTTGGACTAATATCTACAATTGACTTCCAAAAGAGCCACATACCCAGTCAACCGTTACAGCGATTAAGATCGATATCGAGCATTATCAGATATTTACGCGATAATCCAACCTTAGGCTTGGTATCGATACAGCTGATGATGACTCGCGGAGGGGCCTTGATTTGGCCATTATGCTTACCAGTATTTCTCATTGATCAACTGTCCTGGTCACCTGAAAAGTTTGGGCTTGCATTCACGAGCATTACCATGATCGTACAGATAGTTGGTGCGTTTTCAAATCGTTTTGCTATCACAAACTTTAGTGAAACGGGGATTATTCGATCCTGTCATGGAATGATCATTGCCGGTATTCTTCCTCTTGTTTTTCTCAGTTATGGTCCAACTTTTGCAAATAGTTTATTGATCACGATGGGTATTTATTATTTTTTCACAACATTTCTCTGGTCCAATTACAGCACACTCGTATTCGGCAACTATCCCAAAGATCCGTCACTCACATCAAGTATTTATGGCTTATCCGATACACTTGCTGGCGTCATTGCAGCACTGGTCAGCGCGACGCTATACTACCAAAATACCTTTAGTTTCGCAGCTGCAATCATAGCCATGCATAGCTTAGCCTATTACTGCAATCATCGGATCGAACAACGACAACCGCGATAGCCTGTCAATACCTTACGAAAATACATATAAATGAAGAAATTATCGCGTTAATTTGACAAATCCTTGTTGATGTAAAAATAATCAAGCATACTGGCCAAACACCTTAGCATATGACGATTGTGATTGAATCAAAGGTACAGCCTCACAAACATGTTCACTATTACACAATGCTCATTGCATGCATCGCGTTATTACCGAACATAGCAATCGAAAGCCTCTCGCCAGCCATTCCTGCAATGGCCGAACACTACCTCACAAGCATCGATCATATCCAATTAAGTTTCAGCATGCTAACAGCATTTCTTTGCTTGTCAGCCATTTTTTGGGGTATTCTAAGCATGCAGTATGGGCGCAAGACCTCATTATTATGCGGTATTGGTCTTGCAGCTTTTGCTTATCTAAGCGCAAATACCACCACAACGCTCGGGCAGTTATTTATCTGTCAAACAATTGCAGGACTGGGGCTTGGTGTTACCACATTGTTTAGAGGATTAAAGCGAGACTTATTCCAAGGAATCATGCTTCGAAAAGTAGCTGCTAACTCAGCATTGATAATCACCCAAGCAAGTGCTGGCGCACCCTTAGTTGGCGGTATTATTTTGTCACAATTTGGCATCCATGCGCTTTTTTACTTTTTATTATGCAGCTGTGTGGCGGTTTGGTGTTTTATTTTGTATAGCAAATTGCCTCAACCGAAAGATCAACCTAGTCTACGCGATATTATTGAGCACCTAAGAGTAAACGTATCAAAAAAATTTTTACGCATCAGTCTCTGTAATTTACTAGCGATGTGTGGCTATCTATCATGGTATCTCACCCTACCTATTTTAATCATCAAACAATTAGCATGGTCGCCACAAAGCTATGGACTGGTATTTTTATGTGTCACCAGCAGCGCACAGTTCATTGGTGCGATTGCCAATAGCATATTGATTCATCATTTCTCCGAACACAAACTCTTATACTGGACTTGGAGCTTTATGATCATTTGCGGCATCAGCATGTTTTTATGTCACCAGATATATGGCATACAAGCATGGTGGCTCTTCTTACACCTATGGCTTTATTTTCTTACCAGCCTTTTTATCTGGCCAAATGTAATGACTGCTGCTTTCGATAACATGACGCTAGATCCTGGCCTAGCATCAACATTGTTTGGGCTCTTGCAAGCCTGTGGTGCATTTTTGGCCACGCTATTATGTGCCAATATGCCACTGTCGGTTTGTAACGATCTCATCGTCATACTAGTATTTGCCAATGGTTTCAGTGTAGGCTTCTATCATCTTGCACATAAAATTAAGAATCCCGAGTAAGAACCAAATCTTTGACCGTTACATGCAGCGCTCACGTGCAAGCAGATTCCATGCAAGGCATCTTAATCATCAACGATTAATGCGTCGACTTTGCTAGCACAAATAAAGTCATTCTCAGTCACCCCTCCTAAGGCGTGCGTGTTATAAACCACTTCACAATGATCATAGTAGACCGTTAAAGTTGGATGATGATCCTCTTGATGACTAATCCAACCAACCGCATTCACAAACGCAAGAACTTCGTAGTAATTCTTGAAATGAAACGTACGCACAATTGCAACTCGGTTCTGGTCATAAGCCCAGTCTTGATGAATGACTTTGCATTGCGCCATAATCTCTTCATCCGTATACTTTTTGCCAATACCCTCGCAAGGCAAGCACTTTTTATTGGTTAAATCACTCATGAAAACTCCAACTGATATTGATATCTAGCTTATAGCATGCATTAAAATAAGCTGCCACAATAAAGAAAGAAAAATCAGCGCTTTCAATCAGCCAAGGGACTGATGAAAAAAATTATCCTCACAAATACAAGCATCATACAACAATAAAATCATAAAAATCATGCAAAAGATCATAATCTAACCTATATATTAACAAGTTATTTACGGAGACAAATATGGTTTCACTTCTAGCACTTATTTTTGTTCTACTCATTTTAGTTAAAATGATACTTTTTGTGCTATTTCCACAAGAAGTCTTTACAATTACCGAGAAGTTCATGGACTTCGTATCACAGTATGGATTTTTATTCCAAGGTGCATTAATGCTTATCACAATTGCAATCGGCGCAATATTAGCAATGACCATAGGATTTTTCACGATGATCGCTGCAGGCTGGTTCTGGAGCTGCATCTACACCATATTCTTAATACCAATGACCTATGAAGCGGTCAAAAAGGACGAATTGAAATCACTCATATTTTCTCCTGAAGTTAAAAACCAGTTTCTATCAGCGTGTGTGTTTATGATCTGCCTATGCATACTGACAATTGGTTTATTCTTGTGAGCAAACAATGAGTAAAAGTAAAATTTTATCACTGGTTTGCGTTTACAAAGGGAGTACAAGCCTAGTCAATCGAACGTTTGGTCTGTTGGGTCGACAAGTAATTACTGGGAATTGTGCACTAGCACAATTAACAAGCAACAATATGAAGCCAAGTGAAGCGTGGGCACAATACATCAAGACTTTTCCAGTTTCCGTTCAATGCGTCTATGAAAATCAAGCGGAACAAGATTTATACTATCTCATTCGTAAAAACACGCCGTGCGTCATCGCAATATGCAATTACAATCAAAAAATCATACTACTAGACAAAAATGATCTCATGAACTGTCACAGTGACATTGGCTTATTTGACATGTATATTCAAACCGCAGTCAAAGCTAAATTCCTCACTTTCTAAATAGTAATCAAACCTTTTTGTGATTAATCATCAAGAATGACAAAAAAAACATATCTTTTTTGGCTGCAAAACAGCCAAATTTTTCAGTAGCAATATAAGAAAGTAATAAAGATACATATGGTTGTTGACATAAATAATAATTAGTAATAAAATAACATAACGAAATGTTTCAACAGGAAAGACACCCTCAGGCAAAAAAAATTAAAAGTCAGTGGCGAACGGCGATAAAGTAAACACAATATCATCACTAAAACAATAAGCGCATAGCACACAACAAAAAAGTCTTTTACAGCCCAGCATTGTGATTTTTATCTATTTTTTTACAATAAAAAATTGCAGATTGGAAGCATTCATGTTAAATAATTCAGTGATACGTACATGATCGATATTCGAATACAGGAATACTTATGAATCAACAAAACCTTAGCAGTATTTATGTGTTCATAATGATCTGTTGTATTGCGACAATCCCATCGATTTCGAGTGATATCTTTGTACCATCAATTCCAGCCATATCAGAACATTTCTCAGTATCAATTGATCAAGTTCAATTGATTATATCTGTTTTAATGTGTAGTTTTGCATTCTCTCAATTAATATATGGTCCGGTATCCGCAGCGTACGGCAGAAAACTACCACTTTGTTTTGGTCTAACCATGGTACTCGTTGGTACCGGAATATGCGCTTATGCAAAGTCAATTTCAATGCTAACACTGGGTCACATATTAGAAGGTATCGGCTTGGGCGGTTGCTCACTATTCAGAGCGATGCTAAGAGATTGTTACGATGGCGAAGAACTCAGTCAAAAAAGTGCGTATGCCAACATGCTAACCACTTTGTTTTACCCAGCAGCACCAATGATTGGGGGCTATCTTCAAGTATTCTTTGGGTGGAGAGCTAATTTTGTTTTTTTAAGTTTATTGAGCTTAGCTGCATTGACTATGGTCCTTTCCTCACCGGAAACGAATATGAATCGTAACCCAGATCAACTCAGACCGGAATATATTTCCAGAGTTTATCTGCTATTGCTAACACACAATTCCTTTGTGGGCTACTGCCTATGTATCATGCTTGCTATGATGGGGTATTTTTCATGGATCATGGCCATACCACTCTATGTCATCAAGCATCTCAATCATAGTCCAGATGATGTCGGTGTGATGATGTTAATCATCAGCTCGACAAGTATTCTATTGGGAGGCGCAGTCAATAATCAGCTTATTAGACG
>MDTC01122048.1_pt1 | contig 17879 bp, 17 predicted proteins | sample 811181 | NCBI WGS metagenome assembly MDTC01 (sample SAMN05326644, study PRJNA326480) | marine metagenome | isolation source: seawater | place: Pacific Ocean: North | collected 2011
GATGTATCATTCTTCCGAACAAGACGAAGGTGCAGTCTCCTCAGTCACGAATATCAGTAAAAGTAAACGAGTGAAAATCATCGAAGATGAAAGCGAAGCGCCGACATTGCGAGTGATCAACCGTCAAAAAAAACTGTTAATATTCACTAGAGTCTTTAATCAAAGCATCAGAAATAAATTATTTATCCTTCCTTCAATCATACAGTGGGATGCTCCGATTCGTAATGCTATTGTTGACGCTGTATTTGCCAGAGGTCAGCGTAAAGTCAGAAAGGAGTATCACCAGTTGAATAAGAGCAAACGCTGGGTTAAAGAATGCTCATCCTATGCTGATATTCTATCGGAAAATGTCAATATCATTTGCCAAGTGATTTACAGTACACTTATCACGACAATATCTAATGAAAGATTTTTAGGGGTTTATCTCGATGTGTTTCATACATTGACACAGGTACGTGACCCGATTATTTTTTCGATGATTTCTAAATACAGTGATTTGTGCATCAAAAGATTAAGCCCTAAAATGCAAGAGGAGGTGATCCAACAGACCACGGATCTATTGCAGGTCTTTGTCCGGCAAGCGCAAGGTTCAGTGATCCCCCTTAATACTTTTTATGCTTCCTTCAAAAGATCTAATCAACACAACTCACCAACAACAAGCAATGCCCCTAGGCGATTTATCACTATCAGTTAAGCTGAGGGCTGTCTTTAATTGTAAGAAGGGTATGCTTGTTCGAGTTCTTCATCAGGTTGTTCATCACTTTCAGGGTTATTAGCACCATTTTCATCTGCGTATTGACACCAAACTGTTTTTAAAGATTGAAAACAAGAAGTGTCTTTGTAACATGAGTCGTTGTAGTTAAAACAGCAATTCTCAGTTGGTTCTGTGCTACTACACACTGGACCATTAGTAGGCACTGGACCATTAGTAGGCTCACTAGGGTATGCTTGCATGAGGTCATTATCAGGTTGTCCATCTCCTACGCTGTTGTCTGCAATAGCTATAGGGTGTAGGCATATCATTAAGAGTGGAATCAGAAAAAAATTGCTTCATAACGTTGTCCTGTTTTTCTTATCTCCAATATTATTATAGCATACTGCTATTCTACTGTTTGCTTGTTCCATATCTTATTGTTTAATCGATCGATTCCTTTTTCTTGCGTATTTTTACCCAAACAGAAAGAGTTCGACTTTTCAGCATTCTATGTTTTATCTGAGAGGGTAGTTAGCCCAAGGGTAGTGCAGCTCAATAGTTATTCTATATGGCTATACTTACGACGGTTTAGTTTGTATGATCCCGCTACCTGAGCACTGCTTTAAACACAGATAAGGTGAATGTATGAAGAATATGACAGGTCAACTTATTCAGACTTCTGAGCCCCTATCAAAAGCTCCTCTGGTGATTAATGGTTGGATTTTGGTCGGAGTGTCAATCACAGCTTTCCTTAGCCTGGTTGGTTTTCTTATGATGTATTTTCGCTCTGTGTCTAACACCAGTGGCAATCATACAGCAGCTACTGCTACAGCCTCTTTATTTTCTCGCGTCAGTGATAACGCTCTTCCGACACAAGTGCCTAGCAGTCATCGTGACGACAACTCACTGGCTATGATCCCACCCCTTCGACGACTATAGTTCGGTCAAATTTTAAAAAATCCAAAGCAGTTTTTTGGTTGTTCAAGTGTCTTCTCATCGCTATAATCGGCGCAATCAAGATTGGAGATACAGCTATGGGATTACGACACACAAAGCCAAGCGTTGCTATCATTGGTGCTGGGATCTCTGGGGTTTCTTTGGCTCATCAATTAAAAGCCACTTTTGACGTTGAGATTTTTGAGCGCTCTCATTCCGCTGGTGGGCGTTTTGCGCATCGTCACTTCTCGGGTCGATCATTTGATCATGGAGCACAATTTTTTCGTATTTTTTCATCAACTTTTAAGTCTTTCTTAAAGCCAGCTATAGATAGTCAATTAATCCAAGAGTGGATGCCAGAGTTTGCTGAAATATTGGACACTACGATTCTTAGAACACAAAGGTGGGATAAATCTTCAGGTCACTTGGTAGCAACACCTCACTCCCATGCATTATTTGATTATTTATCTAAGCCACTCACTATCCATCATCAAGCAGAGGTGTCTTCAGTTGTTCATGGTGTATCAGGTTGGATGCTAAATACGAATAATGGTGAGTTTGGCCCTTTTGATTGGTGTGTCACTGCCACTCCGCCCATGAACGCGATATCTTTGATACCTAGCAAAATTATTTATCATAATGATATTCATAATTACTCCATGTTGCCCTGTTATGCGTTGATGTTAGCGCTCAACGAATTGCCCGATGTTCCATGGCAGGTTGCATTGGTCAAGCAGAGTACTTTAAGTTGGATGTCTATCAATAGCAGTAAGCCAGATCGTGATGATGCTCCTGCGATGGTGTGCTTAGCTTCTAATCAATGGGCTAAGGAGCACTTTCATTTAGGCATTGATCATATTCAATCTCAGATGCTGAGTGCTGTTAACAACATTATTCCAGGAATAAATGATTTAATTGGGGCTTCACATTGTCATCGTTGGTCGTATGCGAATATGCCTAAACAGCAGGGACCTCAGTGTTTCATCGATATGAAGCACCGTATGGCCTCTATTGGTGATTGGTGTATTCAAGGACGCGTTGAATCTGGATTTTTATCCGCGCACGCTTTAAGTCAGCAGTTGCTTAGCCATGTTTAGTTTGCAGCGTTTCAACTTAGATGACATACCAGAGAAATTACCCAATTGTCCAGGCGTGTATGCCTTTTGTCAGAGAGATTCACTTGACCATTGTTTGTATATCGGGAAGAGTATTCATCTGAAAGAAAGAATCATGTCTCATGTTTATTCGAAAGAGTCTCGAGAAAAACGGATTATTCAATCGACTCAGTCGCTCTTGATCATGCCAACGGTGGGTGAGTTTAGCGCTTTGATGTACGAGAGTGATTGGGTCAAGCGTTATGCTCCGCTTTATAACAAAAAATTACGTCGTTCTAAATCCCTCTTTACTATCGAATTCAAGGCAGAGGATCAATCGGGCTACTGGCAAGCCCACGTTAAGGCTATGAATGATGTAACGAGGTGTTTTAATGATCAGCATTTTGGGCTTTTCTTACGCAGAGATGCGGCAATAAATTATCTAAGATCATTGGTCAAAGATCACCGTATTTGTGGTAAACGGCTTGGACTTGAGAAGGGTTCTAAAGCCTGTTTTCAGTTTCAAATTAAGCGTTGCCCCGGTGCTTGTGTTGGTAAGCAGAGTGCTCAATCATACAATCAGGAATTGAGCGCATTATTGAGTCGTGATCAACTATCCCCATGGCCATTCAATCACCCTGTTGCATTAATCGAGGCGAGTTACGAAGTTGGTTATCAGGCAAAGCATATTATAGATAATTGGTCTTACAAGGGCTTTTATTTGAGTGCAATCGATAACCCTAATACGAACGCTTTAAAAACCATCTCGGATAATAAGCCTGTATCTTCATTTAATCGAGACGATTATCATATTATTAAAAGAGCGATTCATCAGGCATTAAAGTGTTCCGATACACATTCTCTGGACAGCAACAAGTCAATGTTGACACTTGAGATACTAAACAATTACTCCTATAGTTAATGTGTGATTTTTTTAGGGAAAAGTAATGACGCTTTACAAGCAGCGGGATACAAATTTTGATCATAATGATCAGCAAGATAATTCATTACCATCGTCACCTTTTTCCATGTTTGATAGTTGGTTTGATCTGGCTATACAGTCTGGACAAAAAGAGCCACATACAATGGTCGTGTCCACCTCCATTAATCATCAGCCATCATCTCGCTGTGTTTATCTTACTGAGATTTTCGAGGAAGAGTTTGTGTTTTACACGAATTACCACAGTCGAAAATCTGAGGAAATTCAGGCTAACCCTTATGTTTCGCTGTTATTTAATTGGTCCTCTTGCCACCGTCAGGTTCGCATTGAGGGGGAAGCTAAACGACTATCTGAAGAGCAGTCGGATCAATATTTCAATCAAAGAGCTCAAAGCTCGCGCATTGCATCGATTATTTCACGGCAAAGTCAGCCCTTATCATCGAGAGATGACCTAGAGGAGCTCTTCAATAGTTATCCTGTTGAAGATGACCATCTAAAGCGCCCTCATTATTGGGGTGGCTACTCCATTCAGCCTAACTTTTTTAACTTTTTAATTTTAAGAGAATTTCGCTTGCACGATAGCTATAATTTTCGTAAAACGAATAGTGATTGGACGCTAGAGAGAGTATTCCCGTAATGCAATCATCATTTGACTATGACTTAGTGATTCAAGGAGCAGGGTCCTCGGGATGTGTTACTGCCTTGTTGGCACATCGTTGTGGTTTAAATGTCGCTATTATTGATAAATCTTCGAAAGGGACATTTCGTGGTAATGCGCATTACTTGAATGCTTATTCCTTGGAGTTACTGAGTCAATGCGGTCTCGACATGGATCGATTGGCTCGACTGGCAACTCCAGAGACCTATGCCTTTTGTATGGCTTATGGTTTGTCGCTCAATCATATTGTTCACACGCTTAATCTGCTGGACGATCCTTCTATTCAAAGTCAATATCAGTCTATAGGTCGTTTTGGTGCAGCTCTGAATGTTCCATTTTCACTAATCCATCAAGACCTTGTTGCTCTCATTGAGAAACAACATATTCCTATTTTGTGGGAATCTGAAATAACAACTATCGATGAGGGTAATCATTCGGTAATAGTGACCACTAGCAATGAGAAAGCCACTCGTGAGATTACTGCACATTACCTTATTGGTGCAGATGGTGCGCAAAGTGGTATCCGTGAGTTATGCTTTTTACCACCAAAAATAAATACCCATGATTTTTTTATCAATGTAGAGATTATGTCTGATCTGAGTTCAATGATCACAGACCCCGCTATGCTTACCTGGATTATTAACCCTTCCTTTCCATCATGTTTCGTTATGCATCAAATAAATGGTCATCAAAATATTCAAATACCGGTATTTATCGAAAAAAACTTATCTTATGCCAATGATAGCCAGTGGGTAAAACGCTACATTGCTGAAACGTTGGGAGTTAAGAATGCCGAATACACTCTAATTAGATCACAACCTTGGGTGGTAACGACGCATTGTATGGAGACCATGCGAAAAGATTGGATTTTCTTACTTGGAGACAGCTCACACACGCTAACACCCGCTGGTGGGTTAGGCTTAAACACTGCTTTAGGGGATGTAGCCAACTTAATCTGGAAATTATCCGTATCTCTAAATGAAAACTCTAATAAAAAGATTCTTGATTCTTATCAACTGGAACGGGCTCCTGTTAATCGTGATGCGGTTAATCAATCACTAAAAAACTTTAATGACTTTAAGTCGATTGCAAAAAGTTTTTTTCTTCCACCATCGTTGTCTGTACCCTGGAAAAAAACACTCTCTTATTGCATGCCTGCTTCAAAACATGCGATTGAAACAATCCTTTCAGCAGGCTATCAATACTCAATGAATGGATTGTTGCAGATCAAGCCTTTTAAAAGACAGTTTGCTCGTAAATTAGAGCACCGATTAGAGCGGACCCGCCAACATTTTAATGGCATTGGCTCACATCTTGGCTATCGAATAGACAGTGATTGGATCATCAATTCTAATAGGTCGAGTAATTTTTCTATCGGTGATTATGTGCCTTCATTAGATTCTGGCAGTCTTTGGCTTTCCAACGAGATACGCATTATTCAGAGCAATAACAGCTTACTTGAAGTTTTTCAATATGGGCATTGGGTAGCGCTTTTGTTTCACGAAGATCATACTTTAGAAGCAATGTTGAATGAGAAAAAAAATCTACGGAGCTTTCTGCAACATAGAGATTTTACGGTTCAAGATAACTTAGACATTACACAGTCATGCGTTCTGATCAGACCCGATTTTTTTATAGCTTATGTTGGCGATACGACGCTCAATGACGAGGTATTAGACTTACTCGCGCAGGTTAATTAGAGCTCTATGTCATCAAATACTGATGACTATATTGAATTCGCGATTTTTTTGAATATTTTGTGGAAGAATAAAAAACTTGCTGAGTATACAAGAAAGCACACGACTAGGTTGTTAGACATCCAATTAGAGAGAATATTGAGTGACACGGGGCTGTGAAGGTGATTAGAAATAATCGTAGCGATGGAGCCGGTAATTGCTAGTATCATTAAAATTTTAAACACTAGCGATCGAAGTACTTTGTCGATATTAAGGTGAGATAATGAAAAATAACCACCATTAATGATTCCGGCGACTGTGGAAATAACCCCTAACAAGATGGTGAGTTGCATATTGACATCCTTTTCTAAATAATGCTCTTTTTTTATAGCTAAAAAATCACCAGGTTTCAAGTTTCTTGATCGTTATTGTGGTATTAATTTCCCTCAAATCTAATTCGCATGGTTCAGTTTTTTGTTTGATTGATTAGATCATTTGCTAAGTCTCGTATGATTTTTTCATGATGCAATGTTATTTCTTAATAGTCCAGAGGAGTAAAAACAATACCTTATGTCGATATTTTAATTAACCACATTAAGGATGTATTAAATCCATAGTTTTGTCATTTTTCACTGTTGATGTGTGTATTTATTTGGCAATATGTCAAAAATCTTCATATTGACTATTTAAGCCATGCCATCTCAAAACTTATTTCTACCATCTGTCGATGACTCTGCCGATAACGATGCATTCATTGCCTACTTAAGCTTGTTAGCTATTACCTCGACAGGATTATGTTTCTCTATTGCTATCTTGATTCAGGTACTAAAGTGCACAAACATTTTGAATAATATGCTCTCAAACGCTAACACTGCTCCCTTGCTGCCTTTTAGGTAGATATCAAGGTGTGTAGTAACATTGCACCATGAGGTTTTTTCTAATGACTCTCAATCTTCAATCTAATGATACTCAGCTTAATCAAACTGATACTTTTGAAGAGCAGGATCAACCCAGCGATCAACTAGAGCTTTGGTTCTCGCTAGGTATATCGATACTGTCGGCGTTTATTATTATTTTTGTCTTGGAATCGCGAAAGTATGAATCGAATGAAATACATCCAGAAGAGGGGAGTTTGGGTAGGCAGATAGTAAATATCAGTGATGATATAACAGAGGTTGATGATGAACATGTTAATACGCAGAATTTTAATACAGATCGTTTTTTTAGCGTGATAAGTGGTGCAGGAACTCAAGAACAACCATCAGCTTTGTTTCAAATTACTTAGATAGTCTACACGAGGTTTCATATGACAGAATCGACACTTTTCAACGTATATTCCGATATGCAATTAGATACTAATATTAGTACCCCTGAGATCTTATTCTTTAATGTTTTATTTGCGAGCTCATTGAAAGAAGATAATCAAACCGCTGTTCCCGTGCCTGATCAGAAAGATAATTGGTTTATCTTATGGGGTTGTTTGATTTTTGGCGCTTTTTTTACAGCAGGTGCGTTGGCTGGGCACACCTATACGCATTGTAATAATCCTCATCGTCATCGTGGTCTGGCCAATAATCAAGCTGTGCATCATCCAGAATATGATCTTTCCGAGGAAACAAAAGAAGATATAACTTCTCGTCTGGGGCCTGTCGTGGTTTGAAAACAAACATTCACTTGCTCGGCATTGCATCATAATGTGTTTTTAATCATACTGTTATGTACTACTTTGCGACACACAGGATGTTGTTATGCCGTCAGCAGGAGCTTGTTTTAGAGCAGCTATTCAATCACATCAACCTTTGCCGATTGTAGGTGCAATAAATGCCTATTCGGCATTACTTGCTGAACAGGCCGGTCATGCCGCGATTTATTGCTCAGGAGCTGGTGTGGCTAATGCCTCCTATGGATGGCCTGATTTGGGTCAAACCACACTTGAGCAAGTCTTAGTGGACGTTAAACGTCTTCTCAGCGCGACAAGCTTGCCACTTTTGGTGGACATTGATACTGGGTGGGAACAGCAATCAGGCGGTGTTGCCCATACCATTATGGCCATGGAAGCAGCTGGTGTTGCCGCTGTTCACCTAGAAGATCAAGTGGCTGCTAAGCGCTGTGGTCACCGTCCAGACAAACAATTAGTCAGCACGGAAACGATGGTGGAGCGTATCCAAACTGCAGTATCAGCTAAAACAGATCCCGACTTTGTGATCATGGCGCGTACGGATGCCTTAGCAGGTGAGGGCATGGCCAGTGTGATTGAACGTGCCATTGCTTATTGCGATGCCGGTGCTGATTTGATTTTCTTTGAGGCTGCAAAGTCATTATCTGATTATGAAACTTTTTGCGCTTCTGTTTCAGTACCAGTGCTTGCCAATAGCACCGAGTTTGGACAAACACCCTTGTTCAGTCGTAAGGAGTTATTCGCAGCGGGTGTTGCTATGGTGCTGTATCCTTTAAGCGCTTTTCGAGCAATGAGCCAGGCGGCTGAAACCGTTTATTGTACGTTGCTGTCAGAAGACAATCAGTCAACGTTAATCAATACGATGCAAACACGTGATGAGCTCTATACGCATTTGAATTATTGGCAACAAGAATCAGAACAGCGTCAAGGAACACAACAGGAGAAAGAGGATGAGTGATCAAGCTAAGGGATTAGCGGGAGTGACGGTTGGCGAAACAGCCATTTCAACTGTAGGTAAATCTGGAGTTGGTCTGACTTATCGCGGATACAGCATTGAAGATTTGGCATCACAGGCTAGCTTTGAAGAGGTGGCGCACTTGCTGATTTATCATCACTTGCCCTCGTCTGAGGAGCTTGAGCGCTATCAATCACGTCTTCAATCATTGCGAGTATTACCAGAGGGATTAAAAGCTGTTTTACAAGCGATACCTGCTAGTAGCCACCCCATGGATGTAATGCGAACCAGTTGCTCTTTTTTAGGTAATTTGGAACCTGAAACAGAGCAGCACGACATTTATGCCATTGCAGATCGCTTGATTGCATGCTTTCCTTCCGTATTGCCCTATTGGTATCACTATCATCAGGGGCGCATTATCGATACGGAAACCGAGCAAACAACACTGGCGGGTCATTTTTTACAGTTGCTACATGGCCATGCTCCACAACCTTTATTCATAAAGGCATTAGATGCATCCTTGGTGCTGTATGCGGAACATGAATTCAATGCTTCAACGTTCGCAGCTCGTGTCACGACGGCGACTTTGTCAGATGTGTATTCTGCGATAACGACGGCCATTGGCACCTTGCGTGGTCCACTGCATGGGGGTGCTAATGAAGAAGCATTAACTCTCATACAACGCTTTCAAACACCCGATGAGGCTACCTTAGGGCTGAAGGCTATGCTTGATGCTAAAGAGCTGGTGATGGGTTTTGGGCATCGTGTCTATCGTGATTGTGATCCACGTTCTGATATTATCAAGCGTTGGTCATGTCAATTAGCTGATCATGTCGGTGACTCGCGCTATTATACCGTGTCAGAAGCCATCGAGCGTGTCATGCAAGATGAGAAAAAGCTGTTTCCTAATTTAGATTTTTACAGCGCATCGGCGTATTACTTTTGTGGTATTCCTCAAGCCTTTTTTACCCCCTTATTTGTTATCTCCCGAACCAGTGGATGGGTGGCTCATGTGATCGAGCAACGAGAAGATAATCGCCTGATACGCCCCAATGCCAGTTATACGGGTCCGCAAGAGTGCGTGTTTCTGCCCCTCGATGAACGTTAAGGATTACCTAATGATGAATTCGCAAACATCTGATAAAAAATTAGAATTTGATCAGCCTATACAGGATATTGTGGATTACGTCATGCAACCCCCTGCATTCAGTGAGCTGGCCTATGACACGGCTCGTCTTTGCTTGCTGGACAGCTTGGGTTGCGCCTTATTAGCTCTCAATTATCCAGCCTGTACCCGATTATTGGGTCCCGTTGTTCCTGGTACTCACGTACCTAATGGTTCTCGAGTGGTGGGTACAGATTATTGTTTAGATCCAGTGACAGCAGCCTTCAATAACGGCATGTTAATTCGTTGGCTGGACTTTAACGATACTTGGTTGGCTGCAGAGTGGGGGCATCCTTCTGATAATTTAGGTGGCATTCTGGCTGTAGCTGATTATGTTTCACAGTGTCGAATCAATCAGGGCGATGAACCTTTAGTGATGCTGGATGTTTTAAAGGCGATGATCCAAGCGCACGAAATACAGGGTATTTTAGCCTTACATAATAGCTTTAATCGCGTTGGTTTAGACCATGTTATTTTAGTCAAAGTGGCTACCACTGCGGTTGTTTCAACATTATTAGGTGCCACACGAGAGCAAACTTTAAATGCCGTTTCATTGGCCTGGGTCGATGGTCAAAGCTTAAGAACTTACCGCCATGCGCCAAATACGGGTTCGCGAAAATCTTGGGCTGCCGGTGATGCCACTGCTCGTGGTGTGCAATTAGCATTCATGGCTATCAAAGGTGAAATGGGATACCCCACTGCGCTGAGTGCGCCTATCTGGGGCTTTTATGATGTGAGTTTCAATCAGAAGCCGTTTGAGGTGAATCAGCCATTTGGTTGTTACGTGATGGAAAATATATTATTTAAAATTGCATTCCCTGCTGAGTTTCATGCTCAAACGGCCGTTGAAGCGGCTATTCAGTTGCATGCAACCATTAAGGATATAGAGGCAATTGAGCGTATTGATATTCAAACGCATCAATCAGCCATACGCATTATTGATAAGCAAGGCCCGCTATCTAATCCAGCTGATCGTGATCATTGTCTGCAGTATATGGTGGCTACAGGTTTACTATTTGGTGAGTTAACAGCGGATCATTATGAAGCCGATATTGCCTGTGATCCACGTATCGATGCCTTGCGCTCTAAAATGGTTGTGACTGAAAATTCGAGTTATACAGAAGATTATAGTGATCCCGATAAGCGCTCTATCGCCAATGCGATACAAATCACTTTTTCTGATGGTTCTCAGTCTGATTGGGTAGAGGTTCATTATCCGCTGGGTCATCGACGACGACGCGAAGAGGGTATTCCATACCTACTTCAAAAATTCAAAGATAATGCTTCTACGCAATGGTCAGAAGATCATATTCAGCAGGTTGAGTCTCTTTGCGTGAATAATGGGAATTTAGATACTGCTTCGGTGACGGAGTGGATAGGTTTAGTCACATGTTAAAAGTTGGGAATAATTAAGACTAAAGCACAAAGTGCTGTATTTATCCTTTCTACAAGCTTTCTTTTAGAGTGTGTCGATGTTTGGAAGGAAATTGACTTTATAGTTGATCCAGTTATATCAGAAGATGCAGAGGTTAAGATATTTTGTAAAAAAATAATATTTCTTATTATACTTTTTTCATGATTATACGATGAAAAAATATTACCTATTGAACTTATAAAGCTGGCAAATTGTTGCGCAATAAACCATCAACCAGGCCCGCTTCCTCGTTATGCTGGTATGAATGGAGAATCATGGGCAGTAAACCATTAAGTTGGGGACTTATTATTATATCTTAAGTTTTTTCAATCAATCCCTTCAGGTGATGTTAAAATATAAATTTTATCTAACATATCCTTTATCAGGTATGTTGTTGTTAATGAAAAGCTTGAGGATGACTAATTTTACAAAGGGGTAAAAATATTATTGAGTTTTTATAAATGATAAGCACTATTGAAAAATTGACTTACTCATAAAAATTTATTTTTGTGAGTAATTTGAAGTCCTGATATAGGTCCCAATAAGAGGTGTTCGTAGCTGTGAAAATCCCTGCGGGTGATGTTATGCTTGAGGTTGTTTTATCAATGTAATCACCCTCTTTAATAGACCACTTTATATCAATATTACTTTTTATTTCTGGTTTTTTTATAGAATTAATTCTTCCATATTTTTTTGGAACAATACCCCACAAGCAGCTGTTACCTGAATAAGTGATATTTTTATTTAAATTATTTAAAATTCCAATCTGCGCTAATAAATCATGATGAAATAGGTCCACATTAAACATAACTTTGTAACAAAACGGAGATTTCCCCCCTGGTGGTCGTGCACCTACTTCTAAGAAAATCAGAGAACCGTCATTTCTTTCGAATATTTCCATATGATTGAACCCACTTATTAGATCCAGTTGCATTAGGATATTATGTGCAAAGCGTGTGATTTTATTCGACTGTTTAGAATTATATGGTAACGGTATCGCCATGCATGTTTTTTTATTCGTAGCTGAATCGAGAGGTGGGCAAGAGTATTCGGAAACAAGAGAGTATATAATCTCACCTTTGTATACTAATGTATCACATGAGAAAATCGATGCATCTATGAATTCTTCAACAATAAAAGCATGATTCGATAAATTATATACCTCACCGATATTAAGATTCTGGAAGTCAGAAAGGCATGATATCTTAAACGTATCGAAGCTCGCAGATCCTAAAGCGGGCTTGATAATAAATTGATTGGATAAAGAAGAGCAGATATGATTATAGTATGATATTTTATTGTCTTTATATCTGTTCACATCAAACTTGATAAAATCTGCTGTCTTAACCCCATTGTGCTTGAGACGTTGCTTCATAACTATCTTATCTCTATATCGCTGCACAACATTAAAATAGTCACCGAAAAGAGAAAATTTTTTTCTGAGGTATGCTGCCAATATGACATTAGTTTCATCAGCGGTAATGATATAGACATTTCTGTAACCTCCAGAGAGTGTAATCTCTGATTTAACAATCTTACATAGATGTGATAAATCTAAGTAATCAATTTCAGCGGTATCTATTTTTTCAGGGTCAGAGTTGATTACATATATCTTATCGAACATTAGATGGTATTTAGGTGGGAGAAAATCTTTAAAGTCATTTCCAATAATTGCTATCTTCCTAAAATTATTTATTTCAGGAAATTTACCAAATTCATAACAATCATGGTGATAGCTTTCACGATTTAGGAAAATAATTGTTTTCATGCAGTACGATTAAGATATGAAACATGAAATATCATAATATTTTTCTAATGAATAGTTCAACTCTTTTTTGATCTATAAGAATGCCATTGTGGCCAAATGGGGTATCAAAAGTAAAGTAATATGCGTTACGAAAGTCGGACAATGACGCCATTATATCTCGAGCAGGATATATTATATCACTACTGACACCTATAAAATTAAATTCGACGTTAGAAGAATCTATCTGATTTTTAAGATCATTCCTTGATCTATAGATATTATGACCATTAACAGCATTAATAAGATATAAAATACTATTAGCATCATGGGTAAAATCATCTGCGCTCTTATTTAGTTCCTTTTGAACTGAGTGTGTTAGATGTTGAATATATTTACTTGGGTTGCTGTTATTAACTTGAAATAGGTTAATTTTTTTTGGATTCGAGCATGTTAAAAGAAATGGATATCTTGATAACTTGAGACCATTTTTCGGCTGAGAAGAATAAATGCCATTATTCCAACTCGGATCGTTAATAATCGCTAAATAAGCAATATCATTCCATGAAATAGCCCATGAGCTTTGAATAAGAGGTGCTCCAAGACAAATTACTTTATTGACATAATGTGAAAACATTAATCCCCATTCCATCGCTAGCATGCCGCCAAGTGAGGGGCCGATTACACATTGAATTTTTTTTATGCCAAGATTTCGCGTCAAAATTTCTTGTAGAGATACCATATCTCTGATTGTAACCGCAGGAAAATTCATTCCATAAAACTGTCCAGTATCTTTATTAATTGATGATGGTCCTGTCGTTCCATGGCAGCTGCCTAATACATTTGAACAGACAACGAAATATTTATTGATATCTATCGCTTTTTTTGGTCCTATTATTTCATTCCACCAGCCATTATTTTTTTTGTTAGCGTCGTATGGGATATGATTTCCAGTCAAATGATGACATAAAACAATCGCATTATCCGCTTTTTTATTCAATTCTCCATAAGTGGTAAAGGAAATATCTGGTTTAGTGATCGTTAATCCTGATTCTAAAGTAAAAGATTCTGCTAATGTTAACCTGTTTGATTTCATGTGACTATGTCCAATAAATTACGGTTTTTTTATCTAAAAAAGATATAAAAAAACTGACGGTTACTCTTTTTCCGTGCTTATTATATTTTGATGAAATCACACTATGAATATTTCTTGTATCGAAAAAATATAGATCACCTTCACGATTTTTTATTTCAATATTTTGATATTTATTAAGAATAGAAGGGTGATAAGGATAACCGGTATATTGAATGTTAAATTTCTTTCTTAAGCATTTATTAGATTTAAAATTCCATATAATTAGCTTGCTTTTAAAATCATCTTTTACGCATATATTTAGACCGATTATCGGCCTATTAGTGCATCGCTGGATTTCAAATCCACTTTGCCCTGAAAAATATAACTGAGCTTCATCTTCATGAGGAAGAATGACATCATTTTTTGCTGATGAAAAGGTGGTCCTAATAATAAAAGGCGACGAATCATATCCTTGGTATCTTGCTGGCCTTAGGAGTATACCTTTTTGATTGAGATAATTTTTAAGACTATCAAAAAAAGCGAATACACGAGGGTTATCTTTGCGTATTTGCTTCATATCATTTGCTACAGCCTTCGACTCATGAATATACTGATCGATATTTTTCATATAAGAATGGGCGCCGAGTATAAGTCCAGGGACATTATCATCACGCTTGATATGCAGGGCATGATTATCTATGCCTTTTAACATTGATGATATAGTATTTTTTTTTAGATATCTTTGGAATAAATAACCAGATTTTCTCCCGCATAGTGCGTCGTATAATAATCTATCCTCATAGGCGTCATATTTATCGAAATGAATTTTTTTCATGATGTTATCACCACTGTTATAGAAAACTTGGAAAATCAACATTCATATATGAATAAAATGGTCTATAATCCCCACAAATTTCATCTCCTGGATGAATATCCTTAGTAGCTATCATTTCTATAATAGAAGACGGATGAGGTAATAGTAGTGCGACATTTCCAATACGACTGTGGTTTGCATATCTTGCTCCAATTATCTGATTGTATGATTTGGATCCATCGTTCGATTCGAATAGACTAGAGTAGTCATCAGATAAATATTCTTTATATTGATGACTTATTTGATTTGAGAAAAGTGCAGGGCCTAGGTTAACCCCACTATTTATTTTTTTTTTGCAGAAGAGCCCCATTCCATGGATGTTAGATTTACTGATAAAGATAAAACCGTTAATAGGGAGCAATAAAAAATCATCTACATCCATAATGATATAACCTCTCTAATGAAAGAATATTTAATCAATATAATGTTTATATTAGACTATTTTTTAGTTATTGTATCAATTATTAAATCATTCCCATATGAAGTATTAACATCTAATTTAACTTAGAAAAAATTCATATAAAATTTTATACCGTTTCAGTATTTAATTGATATTTTCAATGAGATCTTTAAACACTCTAGTATCTAAGGTTATGAAATAAGATGATATTTATTCAAAATTTCATTGACATGTTTAAATTATCTTATCAATATTATATTGGAGCTACTTGTAATATTTAGAATTTTAAATAATGAAAAATAATGGGGTACTTGGTTTTTTTATTCCTGTATCTTTCTTGCTCGTAATATTCGATTTAATGCCCATAAAAGGAAAAACAGGTGAATAAAACACAAAAAATCGAATTATTAAACGAGCTTTCTTTGAAGCAGAAATGTTTATCGGACAATTGTAGGGAAAAAAATATCCTTAAGAATCCATTTTCTGCATACACCTGTCCACAGATTGCAGAGAAAGAATATGAAGTTCTCTTTAAAAACAATCCTCAACTCATAGGACTTTCCTCGGATTTGCCGAAAAAGAATAGTTTCTTTACAACCGATTATTTAAATATACCACTGCTCCTTACACGTGACGAAAATAATAAATTTCATGCTTTTGTTAATGCCTGTCGTCATCGAGGGGCACGAATAGAATCGGATTCTAGGGGAGTAAAAGAATGCTTCACCTGTCCATATCATTGCTGGCGATATTCAAATAATGGAGATTTGCTCTCATATCCTGATAAAAAAAAATTTGGTGAAATAGAGACTAAGGAAATCAATCTTCACGAAATTTCCTCAGAAGAAAAATATGGAATGTTATGGGTTAATTTTTCAAAAACAAAATCAGAGATCATTGTTGATGATATTTTATCCGGCTTTAAGGATGAGATCGACACCTGGCGTTTGCAGGATTATGATTATGCTGATGGCTTTGTGATTCGCAAGAATTGTAACTGGAAGCTTATCATGGATACTTTCGGAGAATCCTACCATATTCCTAGGCTTCATAAACATACCCTTGGGCATCTATCAATTGATTTATCTTTATTCGAAGTTGATTCAAATAACTCTCGATGGGTTTTTGCAAAAAGTGCTATCATTAACTTTAATACTATAATTAATGAAAGTAACTGGGACTTTTTTGACATGGCCTCAGTCTTCTATTTTTTATTTCCGAATATCCAGCTAGGATTTTTTAAAAATTTTATTGGCCTATTTGTCGTCACTCCAGACATCGGATCCATCTCAAAATCAACCATTCATGTTTCTATTTATAGACCAAAAACGATACCTCAAGATTGCAACGCTATTGTTAAAAATACGAATATAAAATATAAAGACTATTTTATTCGCGAAGAAACACAGAGTAATCCAGACTGTTTGGATTCAATTAGATATTCTATACAAGAAATTTTTGAGAAAGAGGACTGCTTAATGGCTACGAGAATACAAGAATCTGCTTATACTAACTTTTTTCCGTTTCAAATCCTTGGCCATAACGAGTTATTGCTCCAGCATTTTCATAATACAATCCGACGTCACCTAGAGCTTCCTCCGCTAGATTCTTACAAACACTGATAAGAATAATATAGATTTTTCAGTTTTTTAATATTTCCAAATTTTAGATATTGTTTTAATAAAGTATTATTTCCTCACATATATTTACAGAACTTTTTCAAACTGACTCTTATAATATAAGATCATAATAGCATGTCTTGAGTTTTATAATATAAGGTTCGCAGTTCTCAATTTGTTATAGAGGCGAAAATTATACGAAATTGAAAGTGAAATATTTCATTACATCTCTAAATAATTACATGAATCGAATACTTATATCATTATTATCAAAAGTTATGTAGGAAAATTCACTACTCGTTCACTCTCTCATCGACGACGCGAAGAGGGTATTCCATACCTACTTCAAAAATTCAAAGATAATGCATTAACCCAGTTGACACAGGCTACCGCATGTCGGATAGAGGCCATTTGTTTAAACCAAGATCAGTTGTTTGATATGCCGGTAAATGATTGGATAGAGTGTAACCGTCACAGCAACTACACCCTAGCTAAATAATTTAACTTAGCCATACTTTGGTTTTGCATAACCAAGGGGTAAGGTATGGCAGAAAGCAAATCGATAGGTGAATGGCAAGAATTAGTTAAATCCTGCAATGAAAGCGGCAAGAGTAAAGCAGCCTTTTGTCGAGCCAACTCACTTAACTACCATCAATTTCTGTATTGGTGCACGAAATTCAACAAAAAAACAAATCCACTCATTCCTGTAAGGCTCTCTAACGCCAATGAACCTCTAGCGATCATCCGACTAGGTAATGGTAGCACGCTTGAGGTGGTATCAAGAGAGGCACTGAATCACATAATAAGCAGTTCGATATGATATTAAGCTGTATCAAAAAGATCTGGCTCTATCCTGCTGTGGTTGATTTCAGAAAACAGCTCAATGGATTAATGGTATTGATTGTTGATGCACTCGATAAAGATCCTGCTTCGGGTGAGTTATTTCTCTTTCGAAAC